>Ga0209390_10006252_pt1 | contig 16147 bp, 22 predicted proteins | sample BON01_FD_187212 | JGI IMG/M metagenome (GOLD analysis project Ga0209390, IMG submission 187212) | Freshwater microbial communities from Lake Bonney liftoff mats and glacier meltwater in Antarctica - BON-01 (SPAdes) (version 2) | ecosystem: Environmental > Aquatic > Freshwater > Ice > Glacier... | reverse complement strand
TCTCTGACCTACGCGTTTGTGACCCACATGCCTCCCGGTCAAAAGCAGGCACCTAACCCGACGTACTTCAGCAAGCGGAACGTGGAAACCCCGTATCGCTCCCTTCGGGGACGGCAGGCTGCAAAGTCTGCTTATGGCGGTGCGGGAACAGGATCGAGGAGAAAGCGAATGCCCTCCTGTAATGGGAGGGATAGGGGTTGGAACATCACCCCACGCGAAAGCGGGCAGACTTCCTCTGGGTCTCTCTTCACAAGAGAGTGGGCAGAACCATCTTAGCGGGAGGAGAGCAAATGTACGCAGCAACATGGGCGTGTGCACCTTCCGGCGTGACCTGGGACGGCATCAATTGGGCCAATGTCCAGCGCCATGTCAGAGGGCTGCAAGCGCGTATGGTGAAGGCAACACAGATAAGCTGTGTGACCGGGTGTCGAAAGATGCCTTTGTAGAGGCTTGAGCCGTGTGCATCGAAAGACGCATGCACGGTTCTGAGGGGGCTGGGCGCGGGCAACCGCGTCCGGCTACCCGACTTCTGGATCGGCGCATTGTGGGGAAAGAGTTTGAGGGCTGCGGCAACACAATCGAAAGTCTGTCGCGCATCTTCATGCGCCTATCCTTGCCCAACATGTCCATGGTGATCACCTCTGCTCCCTGCTTAAAGGTTAAGCAGGTCGATTGAACACCCTGGTCAATTTTCGTCCGGCACAACCCTCAAAAACTGATCAATTTTCGGCCGGCGTCAACAGGACTGCCGCGATAATGAAAGGCAAACTGTGGTCCGCAGTTTCGCAGGTAATGTCATAATTTATGAGAAGATCAATAGGCAACAAACGGCAGACGCTGAACCCCGAGCTTTTCCATTATCTTGAGAGCGCGGAAAAGTTCCAAAAAACTATAGCTGACATGCCGGCGCCCGGCGCCCGTTTTGGAAATCCCACACGTTGCTTGCGATCAACGCGGCGAGACCGGCATACACCAGGACCGGAGAAATCCACAATCCGACGAACGCCACGATCAGGCCGCCAAGGCCCGCCCAGAACGGAGTCAGGTTGCCGTGAGACCGCGCTGAGCGGTAGAGGAGCCAGGCGCTCAGCCCCAGGAAAGCGAGGTAGAGCGGAATCAGAAAAGCATCGTGAATCAGGAAACCCGCGCCTATCGCGGTAAGCACCGACAGGGCGGCGGTCGCGCCCAGACAACACGCGGCCGCGAAGCTTGCTCCGAGCACGGATGTGCACTGCTTCAGGAGTTCCTTCATCGTTCACTCCTCTGATTAGTCTTTCGGTTCATCACGAAGTCTCATCATTGCATGGACGGCCCGTCGTGGCACGTGTTCTTGGGACTCCAGCCGAGGCGGATCATGCGTTGGCACAAAAATTATCCGGCGCAGCACGAAAGCTGTTTCACGTCTTTCCTGAAGGTCTGGGCGCACAGCTTGAGGCCCTCGACCATCGTGAGGTACGGGAACAGCTGTCCCGCAAGATCATCCACGGTCATGCCGTTGCGGATCGCGAGCGCCGCCGCCTGTATCAATTCCCCAGCCTGGTCCGCCACGGCCTGCACGCCCAGCAGACGATCGCTGCCCGCCTCCGCGACGATCTTGATAAATCCCCGCGTGTCGAAATTAGCCAAGGCGCGCGGCACGTTGTCCAGAGTCAGAGTACGCGAATCCGTCTCGATGTCTTTGAGATGCGCCTCCGCTTCGGAAAGGCCGACGGTCGCAACCTGCGGGTCAGTGAAGACCACTGCAGGCATCGTCCGCAGGTCAAGACTGGCATCGCCACCGGTCATGTTGATCGCCGCGCGGGTTCCCGTCGCCGCCGCAACGTAGACAAGCTGCGGCAGACTGGTGCAATCGCCTACCGCATAGACGTCCACCGCACCGGTTCTGAAGTGGTCGTCCACCTGAATGGCGCCACGCTCGTCCAGCGTGACGCCGATGGCATCCAGGTTCATGCCGGTCGTATTCGGACGACGGCCGGTTGCCACCAGCAGGCGATCTCCGCTCACGACACCGGCGCTGGTTTCAATGTGGAATATCCCGCCGCGATGATCCACCGATTGCGTCTGGGTTTGGGTCAGGATCGTCATGCCTTCTTCCACCAGAATTTTTTCAAGAGCTTCCCCGATCGCCGGATCCTCCCGGAACAACACCTTGCTGCGGGCAATCATGGTTACCTTGGAGCCCAGCCGCAAAAAAGCCTGTCCGAGTTCCAAGGCGACTATCGACGATCCAATGATAATCAGATGTTCGGGAAGGTCCTCCGCCACCAGCGCTTCGGTGGAAGTCCAATAAGGTGATTCCATGAGCCCCGGCACCGGTGGGATCGCGGGAGAGGCGCCGGTCGCAATCAGCACCCGGTCGGCCTTGATTGGCGTCTCGCTGCCGTCCGGCCGCTTCACGATCAGGGTATGGGGGTCTTTGAAGCGGACAAAACCCTGCACCAGGTTAATGTTGGGATTGGCATCGACGATGCTTTGATATTTGGCCAACCGCAGCTCTTCGACCCGCTGCTGCTGTTGAGCAACCAAGGCGGCACGATCCACCAGTGCCGGCCGGTTTCTGATCCCTGAAAACGGGCTCGCTGCCTGCGTGTGGGCGACATGCGCAGCACGAATCATGATCTTGGACGGCACGCAGCCGACGTTGACGCAGGTCCCGCCGACAGTCCCGGCCTCGATCAGGGTGACTTGCGCCCCTTCGTCAACAGCCCGTATCGCCGCCGCGAATGCACCGCTGCCGCTGCCGATGATCGCGATATTGAGACCGTCTACTCCTTTTTGTTTTGACGGCGTTGCTTCTCTGGGCATCAAGGGCCGAAGCGGGCGCTCTCGCCCGTCCGCCTTAAGCAGTTCCGCGCCGTAGCCTTTGCCTTTGATTGCAGCGATCAACGCGGACTCCGTGATGCTGTCCGAAGTCTCAACACTTGCCGTCTTGTCCTGGTAGGAGACTTGGGTCTTTATTACTCCCGCCACCGCTGTGAGCGCTTTTTCCACCTTCCGCGCACAGTGATCGCAGGTCATACCGCTTACAGCCAAGGTGTAGGCGCCCATATTACTTTCCGCCTTTGACAGTGGATGGGTAACCCGCATTGCGGGTCGCTTGCATCAGGGCATCGGCACCGGTCTTGGCATCGTCGTAAGTCACGACCGCCTGTTTCGCGTCATAGTTCACCTCGGCATTCGCAACCCCCGGCACCTTCATCAGCGCTTTTTTCACCGTGATCGGGCATGCCGAGCACGTCATGCCGGGCACGTCCAGCGTCACGGTCCTGGGCGCCGCGAGTACGACGTTAGTCAACAACAGAAGTGCTGCAGCGATGATGTACGAGAAGAGTTTTTTCACATCAGGCTCCTAGTAAAATAATGGCGCAAAGTAGGGGAATGCGAATGTAATCAACACGAGCGCGACGACCACCCACAGCGTGATCTTGTAAGCGCGGCGGATTCGAGGTACGGCGCAGGCCTGGCCGGGCTCGCACTGTTCGACCGGACGGTAAATCTTCCACCACGCGAAAATCAGCGCCAGCGCCGAGATGCCGAAGAATATCCAGCGATAGGGATAAAACACGGTCAGCGAGCTGATCCAGGCCCCGCCGATCCCTACACTGACCAATATCAACGGACCGACGCAACAAACCGACGCCAGGATGCCGGCAAGTCCACCAGTGACCAGCGCGCCAGTCTCAACCTTGCCTTCAGCCATATTCGTTTCCTTTCCATTGGTGCAACAATCATGTAACCTTACTGCCGTACTCAAGTACGGGGTCAAGCGCGATGCCCCGAACCATAAACAGCACGATCGGCACTACCGTCGGCCAGCTCGCCCAGGCTGCAGAAGTCAATGTCGAAACCATTCGCTACTACCAGCGCATAGGGCTGCTGCCCGTGCCGGACCGCACCTACGGCAGCATCCGCCGCTACTTTGAGACCGATTTAAAACGGGTCTGTTTCATCAAACGGGCGCAGGCGCTGGGGTTTTCCCTGGAAGAAGTTGCGCTGCTGCTGGAACTGTCGGACGGCAAACACTGTACCGAAACCAAGGAGCTTGCCGAAAAGAAGCTCGATCTGGTCAAGACGAAAATTGACGACCTGGCCGCCATACGGAAATCACTGCAAGGCCTAGTTGCGCAATGCGCGAAAGGCAGCCGGGGATACGGGTGCCCCATCATCGACACCTTGATTGAAGATTAGGCATGACCGCGCGAACTTTTCAGTGCCGTTCAACTCCCAGTCGGTACCACCATAGGCATCAGGCAGGCTGGCTGTCCCAACCACCCACCGGAGCACGCATGAGCATTCAATATCCGATCGTTGCGGTCATCCTGCTGCTGTCAGGATTGATCGGCATGGTGCTGCCGGCCGCAGCACAGTCACCCCATACCCACCAGCACCGTTTCGGCAACGCCGAAAAATGGGCACAGGTCTTCGACGACCCGGCGCGTGACGCCTGGCAGAAACCGCACGAGGTCATCCAGGCGCTGAAACTCAAACCGGACGCGATCATCGGACGCGATCATCGTTGACATCGGCTCCGGCACCGGCTATTTTTCAGCGCGCTTCGCCAACATGACGCCGCAGGGCCGAGTCTACGGCGTCGATACCGAACCCGACATGGTGAAATACCTCGCGGAGCGCGCCAAACGCGAAGGACTGAACAACATCACAGCTGTCCAGGCAAAACCCGGCGATCCACGTCTGCCGGAACGCGCGGACTTGATCATCCTGGTCGACGTCTATCACCACGTCGATAATCGTGAGCAATATTTCCGCCGCTTGCAGGACTCGCTGAAACCCGGCGGTCGCCTCGCCATCATCGATTTCACGATGGAGTCACCGAACGGACCACCCAAATCCGCGCGCATCGCACCGGAGCAGGTCAAGGCCGAAATCGCGCGCGCCGGTTACACGCTGGCCGAGGAACACGGTTTCCTGCCCAACCAGTATTTTCTGATTTTCAAGCCAGGAAACGTCTCACGGAGTGTGATCCAGCAGTGACAGTAGCGCAAAGTTTCAAGTCACTTTGCCGCCATCGTCTGCCAGTTCGCCGCTGATCGCCGCATCGCGGTCATGGCCACCCCGGAAAGGCAACGACAGCATGCCGTTCAGGGCCACGCATTGCCGAGGATCGCGAAAAGCGGGAATTCCTATCGTCATACCCTGATGCCCCATGCGCGGCTGGCTGCGATAAGTGCCGAACAGATGATCCCACCACGGCAGGCTGAAACCAAAATTCCTGTTGGACTCGTCGCCATCGATTGAATGATGAACCCGGTGCATATCCGGTGTTACGACAAACAGCCTCAATATGGAATCCGCAACCACCGGGATGCGTATATTCGAGTGATTGAACATCGAAGTAAGGTTCAGCATGAGTTCGAATATCAGCACCGCTGCCATAGGTGCACCTATGACAAAGATCGCTGCCGCCTTGATCGCCAGCGACAACAGAATCTCAATCGGATGAAACCGGATTCCGGTCGTCACGTCAAAATCCAGATCGGCATGATGGACGCGATGCAGTCGCCACAACAGCGGCACCGCATGGAACATCACGTGTTGCAAATATATCGTCAGATCAAGGGCAAATACGGCCAACAGGATTTTCAGCGGCAGCGGCCACTCAACGGAATACAGCAGTCCGATGCCACGCTGTTCGGCGAACAGTGCAATCCCGATCGCCGCCGCCGGGGCAATCAACCGGACGGACACACCATTTATGAATAGAATGCTCAGATTGGCCAACCAGCGCTTGCCCTTGGACATCAGCAGAGCACGGCGCGGCACGATGGTTTCCGCAATCGCCAGCACAATGAACACGCCCAGAAAAAATCCGAGACGCAGTTCCGCTTCATATCTGATCAAGGTGTCCATTACGATGGTCATGGCTCAAGGAATAACAATGGCATTGCCAGGAAAGTCCAACATATCTACTATTCAATTAATCAATTGAATAGTAGATTATAGTTACCCCCTCCCCATGTCAAGCCCCAACGTCAAAGCCCTGTTGTTTGCCGAGTTTGCCCGCGTCAGCAAAGCACTGGGCAGCGGTAACCGATTGGAATTACTGGAATTTTTGGCACAAAGCGAGCGCAGTGTGGATGCACTCGCCAAGCTCTCTGGACTCTCGATCGCCAATACGTCGCGTCACCTGCAGGTATTGCGGCAAGCCGGATTGGTCGCCACACGCAAAGAAGGGCTGTACGTTTACTACAGTGTTTCCGGAGGAGGTGTCGTAAAACTGCTGGCCGCGCTGCAAGAAGTCGCCCAGCACAATGTTGCAGAGGTCACCAAGCTGGTCACCACTTACCTCACCAGCAAAGACAGCCTGGAGCCCGTATCGGTCTACGACCTTGCGGATCGCATACGCAGCGGTCTGGTTACCGTCGTCGATGTACGGCCGGCGGAAGAATACGCCGCAGGCCATTTGCCCGGCGCGATCAATGTGCCTCTCACTGATATCGAAAACAATCTGGGTAAGTTCCCGCCCGACAAGGAAGTCGTTGCGTATTGCCGTGGACCATTCTGCTTACTTTCATTCGAAGCCGTGGCCCGGCTGAGAAACAAGGGCCGCAAAGCGCGCCGACTTGAAACCGGTTTCCCGGAATGGAAAATTGCAGGCCTGCCCATTGAGTAAGCTGCGACCTGCAACATCCTGAAGCTACCCGCCACAGCGCGATAGTTACAGCTCAGGGCATGAACTGCCGCAGCACTGCGGCACCCGAGTCCGGGCCAGAAAATTTAACTGCCATGTTTACATGCAAGGTATGGGGTCCCATTGGTTCCGTTGCAGAAATGCGGCAGCCTCTTCACCATGTCGCCGCTACATGGCAGGCGCCCGATCCAGCCTATAAAGAATAACCACAGCCACTACGCTGGCGCCGACCATATACAGCGGACCGAAAATCCAGAACACCAAGGGCGCCGCGAAATAAAAGGCGCGCATTCCCATCCAGTGATAGCGACCGGCACGATTCAGTTGCGAGGCAACAAATTTTGGTGCAAGGCGGCGCGGATCGTTTTTCGGCACATTGATCATGTAGCCGACATGAATATTGAGCCTGATCGCCTGTGCAAAGCACATGAAGGCAATCAGAAAATCCACGAGCAGAAGCAGTATCTTACCCAGCCAGAGCTCGGCTTTCACTGCGCCCAAAAAATTCAGCGCGTGCCAGGTATGTTCAAGATTGCCCCCTTGGCCAGTGAGCGTCAGTGATCCGATCATCAGGAATACTGCTGTTGTCCCCAGAAATGTCGATCCCATGATCGCATTTCGCAATGTCTGCACCGCGAGTATTTCATAACCCTCCTTGTTCATTACACCTTCCACCCATGCGCGACGTGCCTCCGCATTTACTGCCTGGATGGTGTAGCCGGAATCGGTTTTAAGTTTCTGGCGCAGGAACAGGTGATAACACACCAGCAGGCCAGCGCTTATAAAAAAACAGGCAAAATCATTGGTGAGCAACGAACTGAAACGAGCCTCCATGGGGATCTCCTGTTATTGCACAACTGACCAAGGTTAGAGATTTCTCCCAACCACTTTCGAACCTTGATAGTCCCGTGCGGAATCGCGAGCTTGCTTAATTTTTCTGCGCTGGATTGAGTATTGCATTTTCCATTTTGCGGTTGCGGGACATCTGTATTGCATTACCCAACCAAACAATCCGTGGGCCATACCGCAGATTGGCATCTCTCGAAATCCATGGGAGACAATAAACTATTGATTATAAATAACTTTTTTACATTCTCTTCCCCGTGCGACCGAATGCGGTGACGTATAACCCATGGAGCCAAATGTAGGTCACGGAAAGGTGTCGGCTATTTCAATCTGGCAGCCCAACTTCTCGAATCGACTTGCTGTATTTGTTCGCTAATTCTCTGCTAATTCAAGATCGCTATCTTTATCACTACGCGAATACCCGCGTATTTTTATGGAGCGATCAACATGAAACGCAAATTTTATCTGATAACAGTTGCTGCCCTCTCTGCAGTTGCCATCGGAAGCGCCTACGCGTCCCGAACCACAGACAACGATGCGTTGGCCATTGCAAGCTCAAAAATCAGCCTGACACAGGCCGTAACCGCCGCCGAGCAGCATGTCGGCGGCAAAGCATCCCGCGCCGAATATGAGCGCCACAATGGTCAGTGGGTGTTTGAGGTGGAAGTGGTCAAGGATGCCAAAGTCACGGATGTAAAAGTCGATCCGATGAACGCCAGCATCCTGGCTTCCGCGGAGGACAGGAGCGATCACAAAGACAACGATGATCGTGGCCGCGAAAGGCGCGACTGATTGACTTGCACGCCGGATCGTCGGGGCGGCGGTGATGCCTCGGCTTTCCGGTGAACCGCAACAGAACTAGTTGGAACACTACGGGAGAACAAAAAATGACTGCTTTGACACGTGAAGACGGGATGCGGATGTTGAACAAGGTGCCGGAAGTCACCTTTTACTTCTGGATCATCAAGATCATGGCGACGACGGTCGGTGAAACGGCCGCCGACTTCCTCAATGTCAACCTGAATTTTGGACTGATTGGCACCTCGGTCGCCATGGGTGTGTTGCTGTCAGTCTTCGTGTTCATGCAGATGCGTGCGCGTCAGTACGTACCATGGCTGTATTGGGTTGTAGTGGTGCTGATCAGCGTGTCCGGTACGCTGATTACCGACAATCTGGTGGACAATTTCGGCGTTTCGCTGGTAACGGCATCCATTGCGTTTGCATCCTTGTTGTTTTTGACTTTCGCCGTCTGGTACTTGCGCGAACGAACTTTGTCGATTCATTCAATCTTCACGACAAAACGCGAGGCGTTCTATTGGGCAGCCATCCTTTTCACGTTCGCGTTGGGCACGGCCGCCGGCGATCTTGCTGCGGAAGGCCTGAAAATCGGTTATGCGAACTCGACATTGATGTTCGGTGCACTCATAGGCGCCGTGGCTATCGCCTATTACCTGTTCAGGATGAATGCCGTCCTGGCGTTCTGGATTGCCTACATCCTGACGCGGCCGCTCGGTGCTTCGTTCGGCGACTACCTATCCCAACCGGTCGCGAATGGCGGTTTGGGATTGGGAACAGTCGGAACCAGCATGTTGTTCCTCTCGACCATTGCGTGCCTGGTGATTTATCTCACGATCAGCCGGAGGGACACACAGACGCAACAGGTGAAGCAGTCCATTTGATCGTTCTGGCTGAGTATCGACATGGAATATTTGCATCATCTGAACCAAACGCTGTTTCTGCTGATCAACGCCGGGACGAACGCATCGGTCGCCGTGATCGATGCAGCGACGGTTCTGGCGGAAAGATTGATCTGGATAATCCCGATCGGCCTGATTGCCGCCTGGCTATGGCGCTCGCGGGCACGGCACCGGCTTGGTCGCCCCGTGCAGTGCCGGGCTTGTCCGGCGTCAGGAGTGTCGGTTGATCACGCCATCGATTTCCCTGCTGTTGCCTGCCTAGTGCATAGTTTTCGCGGGCCTGATTCACCACGGCTGGGTAAGACCATGATTGATCCGGCAGGGAAAATCGTGATGACGCGAATTTGTTCTGCAGAAGGCGGTTGCAATGCCTACATCACACTTTATTCACTACTCGTGTGGAAGATGTCTATTGCGGAAGTTGTGTCGTGTCGCGGGGTTCTGAATCAAATTCATGGTCGAGCAATTCGTCGCTCACGCGTATTGATGGTGCGAGATTTATTTCTATGACTGTCGTCCTAGACCAAGAACCCAGAACGCTGAAGGCCGAGCGCGCTGACCGGGTGCGCTCTCCGTCGCTGTCCTGCGTTGTTCCGTGCTGGAATGACGCGGAGGCACTCGATCGCTTGATGCCAAGTCTGATCGATGTGCTCGAGTCGTCGGGTAGCGAATGGGAAATTGTGGTCGTTGACGACGGGAGTACCGATGCGATTGCGGAGACGTTGCAACGCTGGCTGCAATTGCCCGAAGTTAAGGCGCTGCAGCTCTCCCGAAATTTTGGCAAGGAAGCTGCGCTGACTGCGGGGCTGCGCGCGGCCCGCGGTGCAGTGGTGGTCATGCTCGACGCAGACTTGCAGCACTCGCCGTCGCTGATCCCCGCGATGATTGAGCAATGGAGGCGCGGTGCGGATATGGTCTACGCATTGCGTGCAAATCGCGATGATGAACCGTTGATCAAACGATGGGGCACAAATCTTTTTTACAAAATTATCAATCAGATGGCGCGCGTTGAAATCCCTGCCGGGGCAGGGGATTTCCGCTTGATGGATCGTGCCGTTGTCGATGCGTTACTCGCGCTTCCCGAGAGAAACCGGTTCATGAAAGGATTGTATGCCTGGGTCGGTTTTCATGCGGTCGCATTACCCTATGAGCCAGCTCGTCGTGTTTGCGGGAACACCCGCTTCAACAAATTACGTTTGCTGCGCATGTCGCTTGACGGCATAACAGCATTTACCAACTGGCCGTTACGTTTGGTCAGTGTCATGGGGTTTCTGCTGGCAATCGTCGGTTTCGCTTATGGGGGTTATCTTTGCATGGAGTATTTTTTGTATGGCCATGACGTCTCGGGCTGGACCACCATCGTCGTGAGCCTGATGCTGTTCATGGGCGTGCAACTGATCAGCATCGGCGTTCTGGGTGAATACATCAGCCGGATTTTCGAAGAGGTGAAGGGGCGTCCGCTCTATATTGTCAAACGTGAGCTGGGGCGCGGCTTGAGTGCCCTCGAAAAATGATCGCGGTGCCCGTGCAGTCAGTGCGTAACAACTTCATCGTTGCAATGTTGATTCTTGCATGGTTTGCGGCCACGGCCTGGGCACGGCCACTGATGCTGCCGGACGAGGGCCGTTACGTCGGCATCGCCCTTGAGATGATGATGTCGGGTAGCTGGCTGACGCCCATGCTTGATGGACTGCCGTTCTTCCACAAACCCCCATTGTTTTACTGGCTTACCGGCGGTGCACTTTCGGTGTTTGGAGTGAATGAATGGGCAGCGCGGTTTGCATCGATACTGGGTGCAACGGTCGGCGCATTCACTCTATATTTTTATGCGGTGCATCAGGTCAGCCGGCGCTTTGCCAAACTGGTATTGCTGGTGCTGCTCACGCAGCCGCTGTTCTTCAGCGGCGCGCAGTTCGCGAATCTGGATATGCTGGTGGCCGGTTGCATCAGTGCCACTATCCTGCTTGCGGCATTGGCTGCAGATCGCGCTGACCGCGGTCTGCCATTTCGCAGGCCCCTGGCCCTGGCGTATTTGCTTGCCGCAGCCGGCGTGCTGGCCAAGGGCCTCATCGGTGCTGTGCTGCCGGGGCTCGTCATTGTGATTTGGCTGATTGTGATGCGGCGATTCGGCGCACTGAGGGCCATGCTTTGGTGGCCGGGCTTTTTCCTGTTCGGCATTGTTGTGGCGCCGTGGTTTATCGCGATGCAGATGCAGTTCCCGGATTTTTTCGACTACTTTTTTGTGGTCCAGCATTTCAGGCGTTTCGCCCAGGGTGGTTTCAACAACGTGCAGCCGTTCTGGTTCTATCCGGTTTTGCTGATTGTGTTTACGCTGCCCTGGTTTGCCTGGCTGTATCGCAGCGCTGGACGCGCCTACTGGCGTAATGCGGAGCATCGACCCGAGCGTATGCTCATGTGAATCTGGTTGATTGTAGTCGTCGTATTCTTCTCGATACCGCAGTCCAAGCTGGTGGGCTACATCTTTCCTGCCATTCCGCCCTTGAGTTTCATCGTTGCGGACAGCGCGATGGCGGTCCTTGACGGATCAAAGTGGAAGAAAAAGCTGTGGTGGATGTGTGCGGGAACCGGGGTCGCTATCTCCATGGCGCTGGTTGCGGGGCTAACACTTCATCCGGTGAAATCCACGAAGGAAATTGCCCGGGTCCTGAAGTCACAGCGCACTGCACAGGAGCCGGTGATTTTCCTCAACGGGTATTACTACGATGTGCCGTTCTACGCAGGACTGGGCCAACCTGCCTACGTGGTGGCCGATTGGGCCGGGACCGACGCAAAAAAAGACAGCTGGCAAAAGGAACTGCTCGACGCGGCAAAATTCGATCCGAAAGCGGCGTCGAGGACCGTGCTTAACCTTGCGGGTATGCACAAACTGCTCTGCAGTGCCCCGACCAGTTGGATTATTGCGCCAAAATCAGCCATTCTGCAGCACGCTTTTCTTGCGCACGCGAGGGAACAAGCGGGCAACAAGGACGTCGTGCTGTTGCGGTTCGACCGCAATTCGCCGGAACTGGCTAAGGCACTGCAATGCCTTTGAATGCCCAATGACGGCTCAGCAGATAAGTCGCGGTTGCCACCGCAACCAGGACCACTGCGAGGGCGGCATCGTAGCGCAGCCATGTCCAGTGCAGCAGAAGGGCGTATGCGGCCTCGTTGACGGCGAAGCCCGCTGCCGAGACCAGAAAAAACCGCCCGGATGCGCGCAACACTGGCGCTTGCTGTGCGTTAAAAGTCATCCGATAGTGGCCGGTAAACGAAATTCCGAACGCGACCAGCCAACCTGCAACATTGGCTACCAGCGGTGCCATGCCAAGGTGCGAGACCAGAACGACGACCACACCGAGGTGCGTGAGAGCCGCCGCGCTACCGACGGCGATGAACCAGAAGAGGCGGGTGGATGGAGGCATGGTTGGGTTGGGCGATTGGCGCAAGCATGGACGAAGTTCGTCCTGCGAACAAGGGTCCCGCATTGATGAAGCGGCTGGCCATCTGTATCGATGATTTCGGCATGCACGACGGCGTCAATGCTGCAGCGCTGCAGCTCGCGCAGTGCGGTCGAATCACAGCGATCAGTTGTCTCGTGGGGGCGCCGTCGTGGTCGCAGGGTGTTAACAGTCTGCGCATGCTAAATGTGGAGAGTGTTGATCTGGGCCTGCATCTTGATCTTACGGAGTATCCGCTGCAGCGTGCGTCTCGGCACAAACTGCTACAGCTGATCGTGCTTGCGTACTGTGGTGGACTGGATCGGGCGAAACTGCGTACCGAAATTGTTGCTCAGTTCGACGCCTTCGAAAATGCCATTGGGCGGGTGCCCGATTATGTGGATGGCCATCAACATGTACACCAATTGCCCGTTATCCGCGAAGAATTGCTTGGTGTACTGCGTGAAAGGTGCCATGAACGAAAACCGTGGCTCCGTTCCACGCGCCCGCCCAGCGTGCGCGGTGGCTGGTGGCAGGCGGCGGTTCATGCGCTTAAGGAACGGTTTAAGCCGCAGGTCATTGCACTGCTGGGGTCGCACGCGCTGGCACGTATGGCAGTACGTCAGGGACATTCGCAGAACCTGCATTTGCTCGGCAGTTACAACTTTCGCGGTAGCGAACATCGCTATCGGAAACTTTTACTGGCGTGGCTCCGAAGGGCCGGCGACCGTGACTTGCTGATGTGCCATGCAGGCATTGATGCAGTCGCCGAAGATCCACTGCGGACTGCGCGGCAGCATGAATACAGTGTTTTATCCGCCGCGGATTTCCCGCGTATGCTTCGGCAAGAGGGAATCGAGCTCGCACCACTCAGCCGCACGCTGACTGAGATTCCCCGGCAGGCTGTGGTTGAATGAGGCGATGATTGGTCCAGGAACACAGGATTGAGGATGCGAATATTGCTGCTCGAAGATGATTCCATGATCGGAGATGCGATATCTGTCGCACTCAAAGACGCGGCGTACGCGGTAGATTGGGTGAAGGACGGAGCGGCAGCGGCTGGCGTAATTAATAACGGCGAGCATCAGGCCGTGTTGCTTGACCTGGGCCTCCCGAAACGCGATGGACTCGAGGTTCTGCGGCGAATGCGCCAGTCTGGAAACCAAACGCCGGTCATTATTATTACCGCCCGCGACAGTGTGGATGATCGCATTAAAGGGCTCGACTTCGGGGCAGATGACTACCTGGTAAAACCATTTGATATCAATGAGTTGCTCGCACGTCTCAGGGCCGTAATCCGTCGCCAAGGTGGGCAGGGTGCACCGGTGCTCACCAACGGCAAGGTAAGTCTTGATCCAGCCAGCCGGGAAGCGCGCTGCGGAAGCAGTCGTGAGGTACTTAGTGCACGGGAGTTTGCGCTCCTGCACGCACTGCTGTTGCGACCAGGTGCGATCCATACACGTGATGAACTGGAAGAGCGCATATACGGGTGGAATGAGGAAGTGGAAAGTAACGCCGTAGATTTTTTGATTCACGGTGTCCGTCGTAAGCTGGGTGCTGCGGTCATAAAAAACGTGCGCGGTGCTGGTTGGCTGGTGGATAAACCCGCATGAAGCGATCCCTGCAAAAACAGTTGTCGCTGATGTTGGGAAGCGCCTTGCTGGTTGCGGGCCTGGTAGCGGCTGTCGCGTCCTTTGGTCTTGCCTATCTGGAAGCCAAGGAACTGCAGGACGATACGTTGCGGCAAATAGCAAGCCTGGTATCCGGGCGCACCTATGGATCGGTCTCATCGGATATGGCACCGCAAAAACGGGGCGCTAACAACGTTGTTGATCCCGAATTCAAAATTATCGTTGTTCGCACTCCCTCGGAGCCACGCCCCGTATGGCTGCCGGATAACATTTCCCCGGGATTCCATACCGTGAATACCGGCACCGGTCGCTTGCGGGCGTTTGTGGTCGGCCAGCCGTCGGGGGAACACACCGTCGTTGCGCAGCCAATCGACGTCCGGGATGAGATTGCACTCGACAGCGCACTACGCACCTTGATTCCACTGCTACTGCTGCTTCCGCTACTGGCATGGTTAATGACGCGTATTGTTCGACGTGAACTTGCACCGATCACGCGCCTGTCCGGGATTCTGGATGAGCGGCCCGTGGACAGCCCGCAGCCCATTGCCGACGACGGCCTTCCGAACGAGATCACTCCGTTCGTGCATGCAATCAACCGATTGCTGGTGCGCGTTAATGACCTGATCACACACCAGCGGCGTTTCATCGCCGATGCCGCGCACGAATTGCGGAGTCCGCTTACCGCTCTGTCTGTGCAGGCGCAGAATCTGCGGAAAGCCGACTCTCTTGAAATCGCTGTTGACCGGATGGTTCCTCTACAGGCCGGCATCGAGCGTGCAAGGCAGCTAACGGAACAATTGCTGAATCTTGCGAGATCACAATCAGGACCGATGGAGTGCCGCGATGTCAACTTGTCTAAGCTTGCTCGAGAATTGATCGCGGAATATCTTCCAATCGCCGAAACCAAGGGTATTGATCTCGGGCTTGAGGAAACTGCATCCCTGTCTGTGCGAACGTCACCGGCAGGACTGCGATTGATTCTCAAGAATGCGCTGGAGAATGCGTTGAGATATACCCAAGAGGGCGGCGAGGTGACGCTGCGGATACTTTCCGAAAAAGACGGTTTCGTTGTCGAGATTATTGATAACGGGCCGGGAATTCCGATTGAGGAAAGCGAACATGTGTTCGATGCGTTCTACCGGATCCCGGCCACACCCGGTAACGGCAGTGGTCTGGGGCTGGCGATCGCCCGTGAATCGGCGAGTCGCATGGACGGAACCGTGAGCCTTGTGGGACGGCAAGGGGTATCCGGCCTTATATTCCGTTACCGGCAGAAACGCGGGACATGATCAGCGCATTCGTCGCATCCTACGGCTATTTCGCTGTATTCTTCGGCACCCTGCTCGAAGGTGAAACCATACTTATCGCGGCCGGCTTCGCAGCCCATCGTGACCTGCTGGACTGGCGCCTAGTGGTCCTGATTGCCGTAATCGGAGCGACTCTCGGTGATCAGTTGGCTTTTCTTCTCGGCCGCTGGAAAGGTCAGGCATTGATGCAGCGATTTCCCGCTCTTGAGAAACGTACGCTGCAAGTTCACACATTACTTGAGCGCTACGACTCTCTTTTCATCCTGACGGTTCGGTTCATTTACGGCCTGCGCATTGCGGGACCCGTGATACTGGGTTCAAGCAAAATCAGTTTGCTTCGCTTTGCGACGCTCAACGTAATAGGCGCCATTTTATGGGCAGGGCTGATTACCGGAATCGGATATGGCCTGGGGCACGGCATAAATTTGATGGGTGCCGAACTCAAACAAATTGGTAACTATTCAGCCTGAAGGAATTGTACTTTAAATCAGAGGGGCGTAATCTGTGAGTGATGGACGAACTGCCCGATCTGACGACTCTGAATCATGCGGAGAAAGACGCGCTGATCTGTTCGTTGTTT
>Ga0209390_10006250_pt1 | contig 16152 bp, 13 predicted proteins | sample BON01_FD_187212 | JGI IMG/M metagenome (GOLD analysis project Ga0209390, IMG submission 187212) | Freshwater microbial communities from Lake Bonney liftoff mats and glacier meltwater in Antarctica - BON-01 (SPAdes) (version 2) | ecosystem: Environmental > Aquatic > Freshwater > Ice > Glacier... | reverse complement strand
GCCCTCGGTGGGGATGTGGAAATGCTGATGTGGATGCGCGGGCTGGCCACTCCGTTCCCATGGGGACCAGAGGTCTGCCGCGCCGCGGTCAACCGCGCAGACGGCGACGGCTTTGACTGCCTCAAGTGGCTGCGCGAACAGACCCCTCGCTGCCCCTGGAACGCGGCGGAATTGCTGACCTTGCTGCGCAGAGAGATTGAGTTGCGGGGCTCAGGCCTCCCAGGCAACTTCGTGCGGACCACCGGCGAGCTCACGGAGTTTTTCAGCGACACGCTTGCCCTGGCACGGGCAGAGAGCGTATCGTTCGGACTCACCCCCAATTGTTTGGGCGTGGGCGTCGTGGACGGGCCTGAGCCCTACCCGGCGAGCGGCACTTGGGGCGAGCTGTGAGGCTGCCATTGGTCCGCCGGCGCGGCCGCGGGCCGCTGGCTGGCAGGGGCCGACGGGGCTGCGCGGAGGAGCGCGAAGCGGGCCTCGCGGCGAGCGGGAAGAGTCACGACGCCGAACGTGGTCCATACTCCCCGCACTCCTCGACACTCTCCACTCTCTATCGACCTCATATAAGCTTTCCCGCACTGACAGCACTCGCTCACCACACCTCACACTCACACAGCGGCATCGATGCAAAGCGACAGATTGTCCGGGGAATTTGTGATATTGCCCGAAAGTTCGTCCACAATCCCCGAGATCTTGCTCACCGTGTCCGTCTCCGTCTTGGTGAGACGGTAGTTGGTGGAGTCGAGGTAGTAGTTGGTGGAGTCGAGGTAGTAGTTGGTGGAGTCGAGGTAGTAGTTAACCGTGTTTGGGTAACTGTTTTCTTCTTTTCACATGACTGTGCAATTGCCATTTGGGCAGTGGATTGAAGATTTGGTATGCAGCCGTGGTAGGGGCTGTATATGCATTTGAACAATACATTTTTGGGTGGGTCGTGCCAGGTCTCCCCATTCAATTTGTCACAGTTGATCTTTTGCGTCGGTCCTGCACCAGTGCCGCCGACCCGGCACACGGCGGTACGGTTACTATTTGGAAGCAACGTTATAGCATCGCATGCTAGTTGGAGTCCATTAACATTCCGGACGACACCGACCGCTGCTAGTTGTTTGATATCACGAGACGCCTCCCCACTGAAGCACAGTTTATCGGATGGGTTTTTGCCAGGTCGGAAGCACGTTACGTTTGGTTCATTTACCCGACGGATGACACCGGCGTCAAGGAGGGGCTGGAACCCAGCAGGCAGCTGGTTGTTCTTCGACAAGCACATCCCACGGGATGGGTCGTTGCCAGGTAGGACGCAGTGGGAGAGGGCGAGTGCATCGACTGCGAGTGCGTTCGCAATGGCATGACGTTTTTGGATTGCGTTCGACATGGAATGGCGATTTTGTTTGGTGTGGTCGTGTTAGTTGAGCTGATACTTTTTATATCACATTTGACCGGGGCCGCTGCGCCCGTTTGCGCCTGCCGCTGCCGCCCACTTCAGAACATTAGATGGCCGCCACGGGCCGCAGCCTGGCAGGTGTCCTCGTCCCACGGGGCGCCGTGGGCGCGCGCCCACTGCAGGACACGGAGGTGCTGGAGCTGCTGCGCAACGAGATGGCGTTGCCGGGGTCCTTCCTCCCCGACAGCTTCGGGCGGAACACTGGCGAGCTCGAGAAGTTTTATGTCGACGCGCATGACCTGGCACGGGCAGAGAGCGTATCGTTCGCACTCACCCCCAATTGTATGGGCGTGCGGTTCCCGGACGGGTTAAGGGGTTAAGGGTTAACCCGGGAGCGCTGCGGTCGGGGAGCGCTACGGTCGGGGAGCGCTCCTGTCAGGGCGGGGAGCGCTCCTGTCGGGGAGGTGGAGCGCGGTCGGGGAGCGTTCCTGCCGGGGAAGTGGAGCGCGGTCGGGGAGCGCTCCTGTCGGGGCGGGGAGCGCTCCTGTCGGGAGGTGGAGTGCGGTCGGGGAGCGCTCCTGTCGGGGAGATGGAGCGCGGTCGGGGAGCGCTTCTGTCGGGGCGGGGAGCGCTCCTGCCGGGGAGGTGGAGTGCGGTCGGGGAGCGCTCCTGTCGGGGCGGGGAGCGCGGTCGGGGAGCGCTCCTGTCGGGGAGGTGGAGCGCGGTCGGGGAGCGCTCCTGTCGGAGCAGGGAGCGCTCCTGTCGGGGAGGTGGAGCGCGGTCGGGGAGCGCTCCTGTCGGGGCGGGGAGCGCTCCTGTCGGGGAGGTGGAGCGCGGTCGGGGAGCGCTCCTGTCGGGGAGGTGAAGCGCGGTCGGGGAGCGCTCCTGTCGGGGAGGTGGAGCGCGGTCGGGGAGCGCTCCTGTCGGGGAGGCTGAGCGCGGTCGGGGAGCGCTCCTGTCGGGGAGGTGGCACGTCCTGCAGAAAGTAGTTCTGGGAGTGACGCTCCGTCTCCGACAAAGTATTTCCTCGGGGAGGTGGCACGTCCTGCAGAATGTAGTTCTGGGGCTGACGCTCCCTCTCCGACAAAGTATTTCCTCGGGGAGGTGGCACGTCCTGCAGAAAGTAGTTCTGGGGCTGACGCTCCGTCTCCGACAAAGTATTTCCTCGGGGAGGTGGCACGTCCTGCAGAAAGTAGTTCTGGGGCTGACGCTCCGTCTCCGACAAAGTATTTCCCCGGGGAGGTGGCACGTCCTGCAGAAAGTAGTTCTGGGGCTGACGCTCCGTTTCCGACAAAGTATTTCCTCGGCGGGAGGTGGCACGTCCTGCAGAAAGTAGTTCGGGGGCTGACGCTCCGTCTCCGACAAAGTATTTCCTCGGGGAGGTGGCACGTCCTGCAGAAAGTAGTTCTGGGGGTGACGCTCCGTCTCCGACAAAGTATTTTCTCGGGGAGGTGGCACGTCCTGCAGAAAGTAGTTCTGGGGCTGACGCTCCGTCTCCGACAACGTATTTCCTAGGGGGGAGGTGGCACGTCCTGCAGAAAGTAGTTCGGGGGCTGACGCTCCGTCTCTGACAAAGTATTTCTCCGGGGAGGTGGCACGTCCTGCAGAAAGTAGTTCCGGGGGCTGACGCTCCGTCTCCGACAAAGTATTTCTTCGGGGAGGTGGCACGTCCTGCAGAAAGTAATTCTGGGGCTGACGCTCCGTCTCCGCCAAAGTATTTCCTCGGGGATGTGGCACGTCCTGCAGAAAGTAGTTCTGGGGCTGACGCTCCGTCTCCGACAAAGTATTTCCTCGGAGAGGTGGCACGTCCTGCAGAAAGTAGTTCTGGGGCTGACGCTCCGTCTCCGACAAAGTATTTCCTCGGGGAAGTGGCACGTCCTGCAGAAAGTAGTTCTGGGGGTGACGCTTCGTCTCCGACAAAGTATTTTTACGGGGAGGTGGCACGTCCTGCAGAAAGTAGTTCTGGGGCTGACGCTCCGTCTCCGACAAAGTATTTCCTCGGGGAGGTGGCACGTCCTGCATAAAGTAGTTCTGGGGCTGATGCTCCGTCTCCGACAAAGTATCTCCTCGGGGAGGTGGCACGTCCTGCAGAAAGTAGTTCTGGGGGTGACGCTTCGTCTCCGACAAAGTATTTGCTCGGAGAAGTGGCACGTCCTGCAGAAAGTAGTTCCGGGGCTGACGCTCAGTCTCCGACAAAATAGTTGCTCGGGGAGGTGGCACGTCCTGCAGAAAGTAGTTCCGGGGGCTGACGCTCCGTCTCCGACAAAGTATTTCTTCGGGGAGGTGGCACGTCCTGCAGAAAGTAGTTCTGGGGCTGACGCTCCGTCTCCGCCAAAGTATTTCCTCGGGGATGTGGCACGTCCTGCAGAAAGTAGGTCTGGGGCTGACGCTCCGTCTCCGACAAAGTATTTCCTCGGGGAGTTGGCACGTCCTGCAGAAAGTAGTTCTGGGGCTGACGCTCCGTCTCCGACAAAGTATTTCCTCGGGGAAGTGGCACGTCCTGCATAAAGTAGTTCTGGGGCTGACGCTCCGTCTCTGACAACGGGGAGGTGGCACGTCCTGCAGAAAGTAGTTCTGGGGCTGACGCTCCGTATCCGACAAAGTAGTTGCTCGGCGAGGTGGCACGTCCTGCATAAAGTAGTTCTGGGGCTGATGCTCCGTCTCCGACAAAGTATCTCCTCGGGGAGGTGGCACGTCCTGCAGAAAGTAGTTCTGGGGGTGACGCTTCGTCTCCGACAAAGTATTTGCTCGGAGAAGTGGCACGTCCTGCAGGAAGTAGTTCCGGGTGTGACGCTCCGTCTCCGACAACATAGTTGCTCGGGGAGGTGGCACGTCCTGCATAAAGTAGTTCTGGGGCTCACGCTCCGTCTCTGACAAAGTATTTCCTCGGGGAGGTGGCACGTCCTGCAGAAAGTAGTATTGGGGGTGACGCTCCGTCTCCGACAAAGTATTTGCTCGGAGAAGTGGCACGTCCTGCAGAAAGTAGTTCCGGGGCTGACGCTCAGTCTCCGAAAAAATAGTTGCTCGGGGAGGTGGCACGTCCTGCAGAAAGTAGTTCTGGGGTCGACGCTCCGTTCCCGACAAAGTATTTGCTCGGGGAGGTGGCATGTCCGGCAGAAAGTAGTTACGGGGCGACAACGTACTTGCTCAGGGAAGTGGCACGTCCTGCAGAAAGTAGTTCCGGGGCTGACGCGCCGTCCCCGACAACGTATTTGCTCGGGGAAGTGGCACGCCCTGCAGAAGTATGTCCGGGGGTGACGCTCCGTCCCCGACAACGTATTTGCTCGGGGAAGTGGCACGTCCTGCAGAAAGTAGTCCCGGGACTGACGCTCCGTCCCCGACAACGTATTTGCTTGGGGAAGAGGCACGTCCTGCAGAAAGTAGTCCCGTGACTGATGCTCCGTCCCCGACAATGTATTTGCTCGGGAATGTGGCACGTCCTGCAGAAAGTAGTTCCGGAGCTGACGCTCCGTCCCCGACAACGTATTTGCTCGGCGAAGTGGCACGTCCTGCAGAAAGTAGTCCCGGGACTGACGCTCCGTCCCCGACAAAGTATTTGCTCGGGAAGGTGGCACGTCCTGCAGAAAGTAGTTCCAGGGCTGACGCTCCGTCCCCGACAAAGTAATTGCTCGGCCCCCGACTGACCCGGGAAACGCAGCGTCAATGCAGCGTGCACCCCCGAACGCCCGGGACTACGCGGTCAGTTTGGGGCAGCGCCCGACACCGCACCCCGAACTTTGAAATCTGACCCCGGCTACGCGCCCGCCGCCCCGTCGTGCGATGCTGACCGCGGTGCACGTAGTACTGCTCGGCGAGGACGCCGACGCGCAGGCCTGTGTGGCCGCGGCGCTCCCGCCAGTGGGCCTCGGCCGGCTGCGCCGCACCTGCCGCGGCGCGCGCGGCGCCGCGCCGGTCGGCGTCGACTGGGCGCGGCTCGGTCAGCCGAGGGAGTTGGCCGCGGCCGGCGAACTCCGCGCCTTGCGATATCTGTACGTCCACGACAATGATAACCTTCACCCATTTCACATGCTGTTGATCGCCGCACACCAGGGGCGGTGCAAAGTGGTCGACTGGGTCCTCGACCACTGGCAGTGGGACCAGGACGCCCTCTTACTGGCGGCCAAGTACGCATCTAACCGGGAGGTACTCCGACGGCTAGCCGCGGCCGGACTGGAGCACTCGCCCGATATGCTGTTTTTCGCGGCGTGGAATGGCAACATGGCCCTCCTCACCGCGGCCCTCGACGCCGGCGTCCCCCCGGATAGCGGAGTATCATTGTCCGACGGTGATAAGCTGTACGCGCTCGCCATAGCGTGCGAGTTTGGCCACCTCTCGTGCGCGCGGGCGCTTCTCATGGCGGGGGCTGACGTGGACAGACAGGGGCGGCGGAACGGCTCCGCGCTAGCTTATGCCGCCCGCGAAGGGCAACTGGAGTGCACGCGGCTGCTCATCGAATGCAATGCCGACGTGCACGCGCGGGACTGGGCAGGACGCACCGCCTCTTCAGCAAGGGCATATTAAACATGAGCTGCGTCGAGCGCGATCAGACCGCGTGCACCCGGTTGCTGCTCGAGGCAGGAGCCGATGTCAATGCTGTCGATTACGGTGGTTACACCGCCCTCATGCACGCAGCGCTGTACGGCAAACGATCCCTGAGCCTTCTCCTCGGGGCCGGTGCCAACGTGCACGCCGCGAACGCCAACGGCTTCACGGCGATGCTCTCCGCGTGCCGCAGCGGGTACATGGAGAACGTCTTGCTGCTCGATGGGCGCGAGGCCGACCCGCACGCGGTCAGTGCCGACGGAACCACGGCCCTCATGCTTGCCCGCATGAGGGGCCATGGGGACATTGTGCGGTGGCTCATCGACAAGAATGTCGACCTCGACGCGGTGCAGCAGGATAGCCAGTACGGGGACGCAGGTCAGACTGCGCTCATACTCAGCTATGGTGACCAGCGGCGGATGCTCATCGAAGCGGGGGCGGACCTCAACGTCACGGACACACAGGGGTGGACTGGACTCATGCACGACTGCTACAATGGAAACATCAACGCGACCCGCGAGCTCATTGCGGCCGGCGCCGACCTATGCGAGTCGTCAGACGACAAGTGCGCCATCAACCTGGCAGTAGATGGCCAACACTGGCCTTGCGTTAATGCCATGGCGCAGGCATACGAGAAACTTCAGAACGGCATAAAGTAAGTTCGGGATGTGACGCTCCATCCCTGAGAAAGTTATCCCTGAGAACGAGTTTGCTCGGATATGTGGCATGTTTCTGCACAAAGTGGTTCCGGAGCTGACGATGCGTCCCGGAGAAAGAGTTTGATCTGAGAGGTGGCACGGCAGGATGTAGTTTGGGGGGTGATGCTCCGTCTCTGATGCTCCATCCCCGACAAAGTATTTGCTCGGGGAGGTGGCACGTCCTGCAGAAAGTAGTTCCGGGGGTGACGCTCCATCCCGACAAAGTATTTGCTCGGGGAGGTGGCACGTCCTGCAGAAAGTAGTTCCGGGGGAGTTCCGGGGGTGACGCTCCGTCTCCGAAAAAGTATTTGCTCGGGAGATGGCACGTCCTGCAGCAAGTATGTTGGGGGCTGCTGACGCTCCGTCCCCGACAAAGTATTTGCTCGGGGTTCCCCGCTGTGTTCGCAGCGTTCGCTGCACGTGACGCGGGGAACGCAGCGGGGCAGTTTGGGGGCGCCCGACACAGCACCCCGCAAACTTGAAACTGCACCGCCCCGCCGTGCGATGCTGACCGCGGTGCACGTAGTACTGCTCGGCGAGGACGCCGACGCGCAGGCCTGCGTGGCCGCGGCGCTCCCGCCAGTGGCCCTCGCCCGGCTGCGCCGCACCTGCCACGGCGCGAGCGGCGCCGCGCCGGTCGGCGTCGACTGGGCGCAGCTCTACCAGCCGAGCGAGTTGGCCGCGACTGGCAAGCTCCGCGCGCTCAAGTACTTGTACCAGCATGACGAAGAGGACCTCGACATGTGGAACACGCTGGAAACCGCCGCGGATCGAGGGCGACACGAGGTGGTCGCTTGGGTCCTCGGGCTCGTCCGAGTGGCACCCAACGCCTTCCTCAGCGTGGCCGCGTCGGCATCCACCCCTGAGGTGCTCCGGCTGCTCATCGCGGCCGGACTGGATCACTCGCCTACGGCGCTGCTCACCGCGGTGCAGTGCGGCAACGTGGCCTTCCTCAACGCAGTGCTCGACGCCGGCGTGCACCCGGACAGCAAAATCTCGTTGCACGACATGTGGTACGGCGCCCATAGGCACGCGCTCACCAGCGCGTGCAATTTAGGACACCTCTCGTGCGCACGAGCGCTGCTTGCGGCGGGGGCCGACGTGGACGGACAGGGACGGGAGGGCTCCGCGCTAGCGGAGGCCGCCCGCGAGGGGCACTTGGAGTGCATGCGGCTGCTCCTCGAGAACAATGCCGACGTGAACGCGTGGGACTGGGTAGGATGCACCGCCCTCTTGTATGCGACTAGCGCTCATCAAATCGAGTGCGTGCGACTGCTCCTCGAGCACAAGGCCGACGTAAACACGCGAAGCAAATGTGGACAAACAGCGCTCAACTTCAGCAAGGGCAGCTTCAGCATGAGCTATCTCGAGAGCGATCAGACCGCGTGCACCCGGTTGCTACTCGAGGCGGGAGCCGATGTCAATGCTGCCGATAACAACGGTAACACCGCCCTCATGCACGCAGCGCTGTACGGCAACCGGTCCCTGAGTCCGCTCCTTGAGGCCGGCGCCGACGTGCACGCCGCGAATGCCAACGGCTTCACGCCGATGCTCTCCGCGTGTCGCAGCGGGTACATGGAGAACGTCTTGCTGCTCGATGGGCTCAGGGCCGACCCACACGCGGTCAGCGCCGATGGAACCACGGCCCTCATGCTTGCCTGTATGAGGGGCCATGAGGGGGACGTTGCGCGGTGGCTCATCGACAAGAATGTCGACCTCGACGCGGTGCAGCGGGCTAGACAGAACGGGGACGCAGGGCATACTGCGCTCATAATCAGCTCCGGTGACCGGCGGCGGATGCTCATCGAAGCGGGGGCGGACCTCAACGTCACGGACACACAGGGGTGGACTGCACTCATGCACGACTGCGAAAATGGGAACATCAACGCGGTCCGCGAGCTCATTGCGGCCGGCGCCAGCACATGGGAGTCATCGGAAGAAGGCAAGTGAGCCATGGACTTGGCAGCAGAGGGCAGTCACTGGGATTGCATTACTGCCGTGTCGCAGGCAAGTGAGAAGTTTCAGAGGGCATGAAGAAAGTAGCTTTGGGGGCGCCCGTCCCCTCCGTCCCTGACAGTATTTGCTCGGGGAACTTTGTCGGGGAGGTGGCACGCCCTGCATAAAGTAGTTCCGGGGCTGACGCTCCGTCCCCGACAAAGTATTTCCTCGAGGAGGTGGCACGTCCTGCACAAAGTAGTTCTGGGGGTGACGCTCCATCTCTGACAACGTATTTGCTTGGGGAGGTGGCACGTCCTGCAGAAAGTAGTTCCGGGGGTGACGAGCTGCCCCCGACAAAATATTTGCTCGGGGAGGTGGCACATCCAGTTAACCCGAGTGCACGGGGCGCGCTCTGGTGCGGCTGCACGCCCCGGGGCACGGGGCACGCTCCGGTGCTGCTGCACGCCCCGGGGCACGGGGCACGCTCCGGTGCTGCTGCACGCCACGGGGCACGGGGCACGCTCATGTGCGGCTGCACGCCTCGGGGCACGGGGCGCGCTCCGGTGCGGCTGCACGCCCCGGGGCACGGGGCACGCTCCGGTGCGGCTGCGCGCCCGGGGCACGGGGCGCGCTCCGGTGCGGCTGCGCGCCCCGGAGCACGGGGCACGCTCCGGTGCGGCTGCACGCCCCGGGGCACGGGGCACGCTCCGGTGCTGCTGCGCGCCCGGGGCACGGGGCGCGCTCCGGTGCGGCTGCGCGCCCCGGGGCACGGGGCACGCTCCGGTGCGGCTGCACGCCCCGGGGCACGGGGCACGCTCCGGTGCTGCTGCACGCCCCGGGGCACGGGGCACGCTCCGGTGCGGCTGCACCCCGGGGCACGCTTCGATGCTGCTGTACGCCCGAGGAGCGGGGGTCAGACTGGAACCCAACACGCGCTTCCCTGAGGTGGCGCTCAGGTTGGCGCACCTTTGCAGGGAGGGCCGGCCGCACGATGCCCCATCGGAAACGCGAGGCAGATGCCACTGTTTCCCCCACCCAACCCACCACATCCATGGCGGCCACAACAACGTCGGCCAAACGGGACACCGGAGGAAACGTGAAAATACTGCGGTTGGGCGGCGCGGCGCCTCTCCACGGCGCATGGCCGGTGCCACTCGGGGTGGAGCACCTCGAGCTCAACGGGTGCATCGGGTTCGATACGCCGCCGTGGCCGTTGTGGCTCGTCCGCACCTCGCCGGCGTTGAGCGCGCTCAAGTGCCTGCGGGTGCTCATCATGCACGGCTGCCATGTGACCGCGCTGCGCGAGCGCATGCCGCGCAGCCTCGTGCAGGTATCGCTCATCGGGTGCGACGCGCTCACCGCAATTGGCGTCTCCGTCTTTTCCCATTGCGACTTGCTCGAGTCGATCCACCTGCCCGCCACTCTCGTGACAATTGGTGCACGCGCCTTTGCTGGCTGCTCGGCGCTCAAATCGATCGAGTTGCCCACCTCGCTCCAAGCGATCGGGGAGAATGCGTTTGGGTATTGCGCGGCACTGACGTCGATCGACCTGTCCATGCGCACCTCGCTCTAAGCGATCGGGGATAATGCGTTTGTGTATTGCGCGGCACTGACGTCGATCGACCTGTCCATGTGCACCTCGCTCGACGGAATCGAGGCCCGTGCATTTGCTGGGTGCACGGCACTGGCGGCCGTCGCGCTTCCCGGGCACCTCCGCAGGCTCCTCCATCATACATTTTCCATGTGCACATCGCTCGGGGCGATCGCGCTGCCTCCGACGCTTGTGTGCATCGGCACTGGCACGTTTTATGGGTGCAGCTCCCTCACGGTGCTCGAGTTGCCCACCTCGCTCCAAGCGATCGGGGAGAATGCGTTTGGGTATTGCGCGGCACTGACATCGATCGACCTGTCAATGTGCACCTCGCTTGATGGAATCGAGGCCCGTGCATTTCACAAGTGCACGGCACTGGCGGCCGTCGCGCTTCCCGATCACATCCGCAGGCTCGGTGATTATACCTTTTCCATGTGCAAATCGCTCGTGGCGATTGCGCTGCCTCCGATGCTGGGGTGCATCGGCAACGGGACGTTTTATGGGTGCAGCTCCCTCGCTGTGCTCGAGTTGCCCACCTCGCTCCAAGCGATCGGGGAGAATGCGTTTGGGTGCTGCGCGGCACTGGCGTCGATCGACCTGTCCATGTGCACCTCGCTCGACGGAATCGAGGCCCGTGCATTAGATGGGTGCACGGCACTGGCGACCGTCGCGCTTCCCGATCACCTCCGCAAGCTCGGCGAGTACGCCTTTTCCAGGTGCACTTCGCTCGTGGCGATTGCGCTGCCTCCGATGCTCATGTGCATCGGCAAGCGGACGTTCAATGGGTGCAGCTCACTGGAGGCCGTCGCGCTTCCCGATCACCTCAACAAGCTCGGCTAGTATGCCTTTTTCATGTGCACTTCGCTCGTGGCGATCGCGCTGCCTCCGATGCTCGTGTGCATCGACAAGGGGACGTTCAACGGGTGCCGCTCCCTCGCGGTGCTCGAGTTGCCCACCTCGCTCGCTCCAAGCGATCAAGCGCGACGCGTTTACGGGTTGCGCGGCACTGGCGTTGATCGACCTGTCCATGTGCACCTCGCTCGACGGAATCGGGGCCCGTGCATTTGATGGGTGCACGGCACTGGCGGCCGTCGCGCTTCCCGAGTACCTCCGCGAGCTCGAGGACCGTGCATTCGCGCGATGCACCGCGCTCACCCAACTCGCGTTCATGCACACCGGCACGGTGGCGCACGCGCCGCTCGATCGCCACGCATGGGCCCCGCTGCACCTGCCCATGCCGCGTGTGCCGACTGCCCGCTTTGTGCATGACAATGTGTTTGGGGCAGGCGGCTGTCCCACGCTAGAGTCGATCCGCATCAAGTCGTATGGCTGGGGCCGCGCCCGCGTGCTCGCGCGCCGCCTCGTGCTCACACGCAGGGTGGTATTTTTGTGGTACGGCCTCGCGGCCGAGCGGCACTGTGCACCCGGGGGTCACTGGGCGGAGCGCGACCAGTTGGAATACATCGCCGAGTTCGGGTGACGGCCTGTCGCGGTTGCGTTGTCTCGAAGTGTGCCATTGTGTCTTTGAAGTGTGCCATTGTGTATTTGAAGTGTGCCAATGTGCGTCGTGGCCGCCCCGGGGCACGCGCCATGCGCCGATGCGTCTGCACGCCCCGGGGCACGACTGCACGCCCCGGGGCACAACTGCACGCCGCCGAGGGGCGCGAAGCGGGCGCTGGCGGTGCGGAGGGGATGTGCAGAGGGGCGCGAGGCTGGCGCTGGCCGTGCGGAGGGGATGTGCAGAGGGGCGCGAGGCTGGCGCTGGCCACGCGGAGGGGCTGCGCGGAGGGGCGCGAGGCTGGCGCTGGCCATGTGGAGGGGCTGCGCAGATTGCCCGGCGAGATCATACTGAAATCGCATTCTGCCAGCTCGCCGCGCAGCTCAGCATGTGTTTTTCCACTCACTGCCCTGGATTCACGTCCGCGGGCATTCTCAGGCAAGACGGAGTCAAAGTCGATCCCATCCGGCCGTTCGTCCACGTGCAGGCCGCCACGGAGGAGGACTTGCGCGGCCCCCGGCGCCTTGCCCCGATGGGCCAACAGCTGTTGGCAGAGCTCAATTGGGATTCTTGGTGTGCACGAAAATCCGGCACGGGTTAACCCCTAACCCGGCGTTGAACCACCGTCCACGGATGCATTATTCGCCGGCCGCGATCCGCCGCCAGAACTGCACCTCGCGCGGATCGCCCTCCCAGGCCAGCACATGCAGCCGCATGCCATTTGCTCGAATCTGCGGGGCGGTCGACGCCGCCGCCGACGCCGCCGCGCGGGCAATCCACTCCTACTCGTTGCCAAAGACGCCGCCGCCCAGCGGCATGAGGAACAGGTCGACGGGCGACCGGCTCAGCGCGGCCGCCCGGATCGCGGCCGCGTACTGCGCCGTGAGCAGGGCCTTGGACACGTGCTCCGCGCGGGGGCCCGCGTTGCCGTACGCCGCGCCCATCGGCACCGTGGACGCGTACACCAGACCGACCGTGTGCGCCGCGGCCGCCGGCAGGTGCGTGAGCCCCGGGTCCACGCCCGCAACGGGCACGTCCAGGGCCGCCAGAATCGAGACCCGCGCCGGCTCCAGCCGGCCGCCGGCCGACGCGTTCACCAAGTAGCCGTTGTGGCTTTGCAGCCCGGCGCTGTCCCGCAGGTGGTCGTTCCCGCGGCCCGGGTCCAGCATGTGCGCTGCGTTGTCCAGCAGGAACTGCGCCAGCCCGAGGTCGCACGCCAGCTCCCCGCGCGGCCCGCCAGTGTGATCGTCAAGGTACTCGGCAAGGGCGTACGTACGCGGGTCGAAATCGATCGGGTTTTCGGCCGCGTTGAGCTGCGACGGGAGCACGACGACGCGTGCCCTCCCCCGCGCCGGCGGCTCCCTCAGCAGCGCCGTGACCTCGCCGACCCGCACGACCAGCGCCCCCCGTGCGAACCGGGCGTCTGGATCGTACCGGACGCGCCCCGCGCGGCTCATTACTAGGCGGATGGGCCGCTCGCCGGACGCCGTGGTCCACAGCAACCCGCGGGGGGCATCGAGGCGGTACGCGCCCGTGCTCCGCAGCAGCCGCCACTTGCCGGCCTGCCGGCGCCAGGCCACCCGCGGCAGCAGCCGCGTGGACCAGGCGGCCGTCATGACGGTGACACGTTTGAACCGTCCAATCGAAAAAAGGCCACGAGCTGGCAACTCACGTCCTGCAGAAGGTAGTTCCGGGGCTGACGCTCCGTTTCAGGAGTATGTGTTTGCTCGGAGAGGTGGCATGACGCTCCGTCCCTGAGAATGTGTTTGATCCGAGCTACGCGGAGGGGCGGCGCAGAGGGGCGCGAGGATGGCGCTGGCCGCGCGGAGGGGCGGCGCGGGGCAGGACGTAGTTCCGTGACGCTCCGACCCTGAGAACGTGTTTGCTCAGAGAGTTGGAGGAGAAGAAGCTTAACCGCGAGCGCAGCGAGCCGTACGAGCGCAGCGAGTTGTGCGAGTGGGGAGCCCCCCTCCGGTGTTGGTCAATCCAGGATGGCATGTATCAATCCAGTGTACACCATTGCGATTGCCAAAACTGCCGCGTAGCAAAGTGGATCAGGCAATTGTTTCTTGCACATTGGCCTGACTGTGTCAATCCAGTGTACAACTTGCCAATTGCCACTTGAGATGGCGTCGCGTCTCAGCTTCTTCCAGAAGCCGACCCCGTTCCCGGTGTAGCCGCGGCGATGAGCCCACCGCAGTACATGCACATGGCCATTGTACGCGGCCCTTTCGAAGGCCTCACAATAATCCACACTCGAAATAATCTCGAGTGTCGTCCCGGTTGTGCGCGTTGTGCACAAGTCACCCGGTGGGAATGCGGAGGTCAGCCACTCGAGAACATGGACATGGCCCTGGCTGGCTGCTTCAACCATCACATCACCTAGTATGATAATGGGCATGATGTCAGCCTGCACCATCCACTCTAGCACATGCAGCTGGCCTGCATTGGCGGCGGCGCGGGTGGACTGGTCGATGGGACAGCCTTGCTGCTGCAGCCACTGCAGCAGCTGCAGGTGTCCACCCTCGGCAGCCAGGTCGCACAAGCGGACTGGCCGACGGGGGGCCGTGATTTTCACCTGCCGCACTGCAGCCCGTGCAGAGCGGCACGTGCACTTGAATATCTCCAGCTCCAGTCGATCGAGAAGCTCCACCACGCATACCAGCACGTCATGTGGCACGATGTCAAAATAAACCATGCAATCCGGAGGCCTTGGTTGCAAACGGATCTGACACGTGAGCGGCCAGTGACACGATCAGAACAGCTCTCTGCACGTCCGCCAAATGAGGAAGACATTGTATAATCCAAAGGTGACGGGCATCTGAATATGCCACAGAATGTGGGTGACACGGTACAGCTCCAAATTCTTGTTCGTCGCCGCTCGGTTGTCCCACCCTTTGAGGAGGACTCCAATACCGATACCAAACCCCCATGTCCAGACTTTCTCAGGCCATGTGATCCACGGGAGAAACATGTAGCAAAATTTGTATATCTGAAGCAGGAAGAGCACCGGAGCGGTGGAACGGTCTGCGACATGCGCCCAGGAGGGAGCCCCCACATACAGCCCGTCTGAGCAGTATGATATGGCCCCCTGGAGAATGACCCAGGTTGCTTCCGCGGCACCGTGCGGGAAGGCCGGCCACCCGGGCGCAGCGTCCGGGCACTATATATTTTGGCACTGCATTTGGATGCCAAGGGCGACGATGCACAACGAGGAAAGTGCGTACGGTGAGAACGGCAAATACAGCTCGTACCGCCAACCAGGTGGCAGCGAAGATTCACGCTTGAACATCATCGTGCACGCTTGCAGTGGCAGCATGCAAAGAGCAGTAGACGGACAGATACCGCAATTCGACGTCGCTGATCTGCTCTGGATGGCAGGCTGCTGCCGCATGTTCCATCGGAGCTGGAGACCAGTCATGACCGCGCTGTGCCAGTCCATATGTGATGCTCATTCTAATCTGACAATTCTTCGATCCGTATTCCGATCTTGATTCTGAAAAAGGCAAGAGCGTGGGCCACCCCAGGCGATGTGCGGCCCCGAAATCGGTGTGGTCGAGCGGGCGTGGACGGGGTTGGTGGCGCCACTCTGCTCCACAGTGGACTCGAATTGTGCATATGAAGCGACCAATTGCGCCGATGCGGCTGCACGCCCCGGGGCACGCGCCATGCGCCGATGCGACTGCACGCCCCGGGGCACGCGCCATGCGCCGATGCGACTGCACGCCGCAGAGGGGCGCGAAAGCGGGCGCTGGCTGCGCGGAGGGGATGGGCAGAGGGGCGCGAGGCTGGCACTGGCCACGCGGAGGGGCGGCGCATAGGGACGCGAGGCTGGCGCTGGCCGCGCGGAGGGGCGGCGCAGAGGGGCGCGAGGCTGGCGCTGGCCGCGCGGAGGGGCGGCGCAGAGGGGCGGCGCAGAGGGGCGCGAGGCTGGCGCTGGCCGCGCGGAGGGGCGGCGCAGAGGGGCGCGAGGCTGGCGCTGACCGCGCGGAGGGGCTGCGCAGAGGGGCACGGGGCTGGCGCTGGCCGCGCGGAGGGGCGCCGCGGAGAGGGCACGAGGCTGGCGCTGGCGGCGCGGAGGGGGCGCGAGGCTCGCGCTGGCCGCGCGGAGGGGCGGCGCAGAGGGGGCGCGAGGCTCGCGCTGGCCGCGCGGAGGGGCGGCGCAGAAGGGGCGCGAGGCTCGCGCTGGCCGCGCGGAGGGGCGGCGCGGAGGGGGCGCGAGGCTCGCGCTGGCCGCGCGGAGGGGCGGCGCAGAGGAGGCGCGAGGCTCGCGCTGGCCGCGCGGAGGGGCGGCGCGGAGGGGGCGCGAGGCTGCCGCTGACCGCGCGGAGGGGCGGCGCAGAGGAGGCGCGAGGCTCGCGCTGGCCGCGCGGAGGGGCGGCGCGGAGGGGACGCGATGCTGCCGCTGACCGCGCGGAGGGGCGACGCAGAGGGGGCGCGAGGCTGCCGCTGGCACCGCGGAGGGGCGGCGCGGAGGGGCGGCGCGGAGGGGCGGGGCGGAGAGGCGGCG
>Ga0209390_10006249_pt1 | contig 16153 bp, 7 predicted proteins | sample BON01_FD_187212 | JGI IMG/M metagenome (GOLD analysis project Ga0209390, IMG submission 187212) | Freshwater microbial communities from Lake Bonney liftoff mats and glacier meltwater in Antarctica - BON-01 (SPAdes) (version 2) | ecosystem: Environmental > Aquatic > Freshwater > Ice > Glacier... | reverse complement strand
CCTCCCTCCCCTCCCTCCCTCCCTCCCTCCCTCCCTCCCTGCCCTTACCTGAATCTGAGTCTCCCCATCAGCAAACGAACTGACAGTCGCCTTCCCAGGAGCCACCCCCAAAATGTCTCCTACTTCCTCCGCTAGCGCCGGGTGGGACCGACCACTGAATATTTTGAGCTCCTGGCAGCCGGGGACGAACTTGCCTTGGTGGGTGCATTCGTGCTTGGGCTGGGGAAGGAGGGAGGGAGGGTGAGGATGGGATTGAATGAAAATAAGAAAGCGGGGTTAGGGGGAATGGGAAACGGCGCGGGAGAATCCTAGTCAAGTAGTAGAGCATAAGGAAAACACACGGATAGAGTTTACAAAAAAGCGTGAAGAGCAATTTCAAGGCAAGAAAAGGAGGAATCAAGCGGATGTAGGAGGGGAGGGAAGGAGGGGAGGGAGGGAGGACGGACAAAATGTACATAAATGCGTACCCTTGGACGTTCCCACAAAAACTTCCTCCTTGCGTCCTGCTCCGCCCTAATCTCTGCTTCTGTCTTGGCCTCCTCCTGCCCTTCTGCTGCTGCCGCCATAAGGCTGGGGCCTCGGAAGGGGAGGAGCGGTGTGCGGTGGGAGGGAGAGGGGGAGGAGGCAGAGCAGGGACGATGCTGCTGATCACCACTGCTGCCTAGTGCAGAGGCACCCACCACGCCGAAGGCCAAGGCGGGTTGACGGAGGAGGTGGCGGTACATCTGAGTAGTTGGAGCAGCAGTAGTAGTCGAGTCAAGCGGAAGGGAAGGGAGGGAGGCTGGAGAGGCTTTGTTCTAGGGGCTTGTGTGGGGAAAGGGAGAGGTGAAAAACATGCCAATCGTTCAAAATGCTGTCTGGTGGTGGTTCGAGCGTCTACCAGGCTTGCAAGGCACGGTGTATAACCAGCAAATGCAGCACTTTGCAGCCCCTACCTCGCCCTCCTCCTCCTCCTCCGTCTTGGCGAACGTGAGGCAGGCAGGAGCAGTCCGGTGATTTGATCATCATAGATGAGTGATTGATTGACGTACTAACTAGTGCTATACACTGCCTAATCCTACCTCACACACCCACCACAACCCCTACACAGATACACACGTATGCTGCGGTGTGAGCTGGAGTGACCACGGGGGGCCAGCTAATCCAGCGCGAGGCGCGGTGGGTGTGAGTGAGAGATGAAGCAGCAGCAGCACTTGTCTATTAGGTCATGCCTTCTCCTCCTCCTCCTCCTCCAGTCCTCCCAGGCCTTTGCGCCGCCATCCTTTGCCATCACTGGCACGTGTAGTAGTAGCAGCAGCAGCAGCAGCAGCAGCAGCAGCAGCAGCAGCAGCAGCAGCAGGAGAAGAAGGCGGTCCAAGACAACAACGACAATGCTGAGCCTATCATCAGCATCATCAGCAGGGGCCATCCCACCTTCCTCCTTTCCTTCTTCCTCTTCTACCAGCAGCAGCAGCAGCAACCCCCACGAAAGCGGCAGCAGCCTCGGTTCCTCTCCCTCCTACACCATTCGTGCCTCCGCCGCGGCGGCTGCTGTCCCTGGTGGTGGTGGTGGTAGCATACACATGCCGCGCATCAGATCCAGTAGCAGCAGCAGCAGCAGTAGTAGCAGCAGCAGCAGTAGCAGCAGCGGTGGGCAGTTTCAAAGTTCTAATCCTCCGTCCGTGCTTGCGGATTATCATAGTGGTCTTTCGTCACCACCGCCACCTCAGAGGCAATTACTTTGGGGGGAGGAGGAATTGAGATCGCGCATACGAGAGGTAGAAGAAGATGTGGACACGCTACGAGCGACGGCAAGGGCGTTGTGCTTGAAGCGAGAATGGGAAGAGGCGAAGGTGGTGGTGAGGAGGTTGTATCAGGATGAGGTGCAGGAAGGGAAGGAGGGAAGGAGGAGGACGTGGAGGAGGAGTGCGGAGGGGCAACGGCAGGAGTATCGAGAGGGGCAGAGGCTAGCGAAGAGGAGGGGTATGCGAAGGGTGGAGAGGGTGGGAGGGGCTTTGAGTTTAGCGTTTTTGGAGGTATGTCATCAGGGGGAAGCTTGGTCGTCGGCCTTGTCTTTTGTTGATGAGGTGCTCCTTGAGAAGGAGAGAGAGAAGGGGGAGGGGGAGGAAGGGAGGGAGGAAGGGCAGGCGGTACCCGTCATCCCACCGCTGGAGAACGTGCTCGCTCAAGCAGCCCTTCAAATATGCGTGGGCGCGGGAGACGCAGGAAGAGTGTTGGCAATCGTGAAACGTACAGCAGCTGTTGAGCCGGCTTTACTTGACCTGGCCCTGCAGGCGTGCGCGGCGCACAAGCAGCGGCTCTCCACCTCCTCTTCCTCCTCCTCCTCCTCCTCCTCCTCTGCCTCCTCTGTGCTACCACCACCACCACCAGTAGCAGCAGCAGCACCACCAGCACCACCAGCAGTGGCACCGGTAGCGGCAGTAGGACTGACTCAACTAGGAGTTACCGTCTTGTCCTTACTGCGAGAAGCCCGGAGTAGGACACCTGGAGATACAGCACCAGCACCAGCACCAGCACCAGCACCAGCAGGAGCAGTACCGGTAGCAGTAACCCCTTCTCCAGCAGGGTGGGAAGCAGCAGCCTCGGCACTAACCGCAGCGGGGCCTCTTCGCTTGCTGCTGAGCGAAGCCAAGCGCGCAGCAACAGCAGCAGCAGCAGCAGCAGCAGCAGCAGCAGTGGATAACAGCCCTTCCTCCCTCCCTTCCTCGTCCTCGTCCTCGGCTTCCTTGCCTCCTATGTGGTTGTTGATGCTTTATGGGAAGGCGATCAAGGCGAGTGTGGACGAAAGACAGAACGCGGAGGCTTTGTTGTTGTATCGAGAAGTGGTGGATTGGGCTGCTGCAGAGGGGGAGGGAGGGAGGGAGGGAGGGAAGGAGGGGAAGGTGACGACGATTGTCAGCAGCGTCGTCACAACCACTACCCCTATCAGCACCAGCAGTAAGAGCAGCAGCAGCAGCAAAAGCACCAGCGGTAAAAGCAGCAGCAGCAGCAGCAGCAAAAGTGGTAGTAGCAGCAGCAGTAGTAGTAGTGGTAGCAGTAGCAGTTGTGTGATTCCTCTTGCTATTCATGAGGCAGCAATAGGAGCGTATGCAGCCCAGGGACAATGGCGCCCGGCCTTAGAGGTCCTCGACAGGCTGAGGAAGGGCGGGAGGGAGGGGGGGGGGGGGGGAGGGCCGTCGTTGGTATGTTTTAATGCTGCGATTCGGGCGTGTTGCCTTGGAAACGAGTGGGAGAGAGGGGTGGGGTTGCTGAGAAGGATGGAGGCAGCCGGACAGAGGGCAGATGAGAAGACATATCAAGTGATCTTACAGGCCTTTGCTCGGACAGGAGAATGGAAGGGCAGTCTGAAATTACTTGAATATATCGACAAGAAGAGGGAGGGAGGGAGGGAGGGAGGGGTGACCCCGGCGTTGGCACGGGCAGCGGCGGAGATTTGCGTGAGAGCGCATAGGTACGAGGAGGCAAGGGCTTTAGTTGCTTCGGTTATGCACAGGGGAGGACAAGAGACCTCTTCCTCCTCCCCTTCCTCCTCCTCTTCCTCCTCTTCCTCCTCCCCTTCTTCCTCCTTCTCAGCAGTACCAGCAGCAGAGCCAGCATTCCTCGCGCTCGGTCTCTGGTCGCTCGCCTCCGCCACTCCCTCTTCTTGGGCTGGTCCTTTTCGACAAGAAGAGGCCTTGCAATTAATCACTTCCCTCATGGAGTCAAACGCACCAATAGCCCTAGAAACCTACGAACATGCCTGCCAAGCACTCCTCTCCCTCGGCGGCAGCAGCACCACCACCACCACCACCACCAGCAGCAACAGCCAAAAATACGAAGCGGCCCTCCGCGACGTCTACCGGCACGGGGTCGCCGCCGGCGTCCTGCCATCCTCCCCTCCCTCCCTCCCTTCCTCCCCCTCTACCCCTTCCTCCTCCTCCTCTTCCTCCCCTTCAGTAGAGCTCCGCGGCCTCCGACCGACCCTTGCTAAAGTCGCAATGGTCACCGCTCTAGAATCCCTCCTCCACCTACATCATCTCGAAAGTGAGGAGGAGGGAGGGAGAGAGCGAAGGAGCGCTTCACAAGCACCACTCATCATTATCACGGGTACTGGCAGAGTGAAAGGAGCAGTACAGCATTTTTTAAGGACGGCGTGCTTCCCTCCTTTATTGCCTCAACCTATGCCCTACAACGCGGGCCGATTGCTCTTGCCCTGGTCGCAGATTCAGCGCTGGCAGGAAGAGGGAGGGGTGGTGACGCTGACGATGCCAGTGGGCGTGGCGAGTCGGAGGGTGGGAGGAGGAGGGAAGGGAGGAGGGGGAAGAAAGCCGGAGCGGACGAGACCGATGCTTTGGGCCGCAGGAGAGCCGGAGACGGAGGAGTAGAAAATTGAGAAGGAACAGTGTTTACATAGACGACGAGAACGAGTAGGATAATAGAAACAGAGTATGAGGGAGTGTATGTGGTTGTGGTAGCACACTCCTCACACACATGATCGAGAAGGAGGAGGAGGCGAGGGAGCTCCCTCTGCCGGAATAATGAAACAATGCACACAAATGTAGACAATCTTTAAGGGGGGCTTGCTGGCTACTCTCACTTCTTGCCTTGTGACTTGCTACGCGTGCTTTCCAATCCATTTTGCAAAGTCCTCCATTTTAACCTCCCCCCTTTTTTGCCCCGCGTCATTCTTCAAGCAGGACATGGGCAAGGCTCCTTCTCTTTCTGTCCCCTTGACACCAAACGTACTGAGTACCATGCCTTGCAAGCTACACCACCACCTTCTACAACTCCTTGATCTCGTACTGACCTCGTTCCTCCCCCTTCCCATACCCAGGTGAGGCCTCGCTCATTTCTCCTCCCGGCGGGCACAAGCATCATCATCCATCATCAACTGCTGCAGGACGTCCCTCCCTCCCCGCCGCAAGCAAGCAACCATGCCAGCTACGGCCAGAAGAAGACAACAACCCTTGCTCATCTTCCCCCTCCTCCTTCTCCTTCTCCTGTCCATCCTCCTTGTTGTGGACGCGCTCCCGCAGCATCAGCAGCAGCAACCACATTACTCCCTGGCCTTTGCGGGCGGCCCCCCCTACTGCCACAATCCCGACCAAGCATCGCCCGTCTATGGCGGGAGCAGCAGTCCGTTGTGCCTAAGCGCCGCCCGCGCCGACACCACGGGTGACTCAGCTCCTTCCCCTCCTCCGCAGAAACGCAAGAAAAGTACCTGGGATAGGTTCAGCAGTGCCATTAACAAGGTGCAAGACATCGCTCAGTCGGATGATTTTCAACGGCTCGCGCGCGGAGCCCGCACCCTCCTCAAAGAGATTGATATCGACGTCCCTACAATGGAAGAAAACCTGGGCTTGCTTCGTCGGTCTCTCGATCGGTCCCTTTCCTCCACTCTAATGACGTTTGAGAACCTCTTACAGCTTTATGAGGGGCGTTCACCAGAGGCAGACGTCCTATTAAACATGGCACGGAAAAAGGTGACGAAAATAGTGCAAAATGGGTTGAATAACCTCATGTCCCCCACGGCGATTGAGTGGGCTGTCTATGCCGTGAATAGCTCTGCCTTGTTAGTAGAAGAAGAAGCAGCACGTGTCCTTGCGGAGGGGCAAGCAGCGGCAGAAAATATGCTGGACGAACCGACCTTTGTGGAGATGCAACGAGAGGTGATGAAGCGGATGGTGGTGGTAGCTGAAGATGCCGAGGGGCTCGCTTGGGGGGTGATTGGGAGTAGGTGGTTCCGGGCCAGTTGGACTGAGGGTGATTTACAGCAATTTGAAGCGTTGCTCAATGTGAGGCTGGTGCCACGGTTGGTCTTGGCGGTGGCAGCAGCAGTACTGCATGGATGGAGGCCACTGCAGGACCCGCTGCTGGCGCTGTTGGTGGTGGGGTATGCCTCAGGTAGTGTGACAAAGAGCGTAGCGGGGAATTTCATGGGTCTGTTTGAAGCGTCTTTGGTGGTGAAGGAGGGAGGGAAGGAGGGCGGGGGGGGAGGGAGGGAGGGAGGGCATGTGATGGATAGCTTCCCTGATGTGTGGCGGACGAAGGAGACGGCGGGAGAGATTGGGGAGGGGCTCTTTCGTTTATTTGAGGCGTTGGAGAAGCGAAGCGCCATGCGCGTAGATGCACAGCAGGCACGTGCCCGCGCAGCGGCAGCAGCAGCAGCGCCCAGAGCAGTATTGACGGGATCGACAGAGGAATTGGACAGTACATTTACGGACCTTTCCGCCTCTGCCTTCTCTTCCTCGTCGTCGTCCGCAGCAACGCTGCTATCCTCCTCTTCAAGCAGCCCTCCTTCCTCCTCCTCCTCCCTTTCATCCCTCCCACCCCTCCCTTCCTCCTCCTCACCCTCTTCCTCCCCCCCGTCCGACAAAAAATTCATGGTTGCCTCCTACTCCTTCCCCAACAAGCTTACCGCCCTGTCCGGCGGTGCAGGTGTCGAGGGAGGGCGGAAGGTAGGGAGGGGTCCTGCGTACTACTACCCTGCCTTTGTTAGCACCCGGCAAGGCAAGACGTTGAGATATCTGACAAAGACCGTGCATTTGACGAGGACATATTGGCAAACAGCGGCGACGGCCATGCTTGGTACGGTTGGGCTTGTCTTCTTGGCGCGTTTGTACGGGATGCCGGCGTCGTTGACTGTGTCCGTGGGCGGGGAGGGAGGGAGGGAGGGAGGGGGGAAGGCTGGAGGGAAAGATGGGAGGAAGAAGGAGGAGCGGAGGGATGGCTTGTTATATAGTTCGCCGTTGGAAGGGCTAAAGGAATAGGGCTGGAGGGAGGGAGGAGGGCAGTGTACATTTGCATAGGAAAAGACGTTGTGAAGGTCAGCCAGTCCCTGCCACTGCTTGCGCGTGCAAAGAGTAAAAGTTAGAGCGCTACGTAACCACGCACACACACACACATATATATATAAGAGTATCGAAAAAAACAGCAAGATTATAGGACAGCAATGCAGTGCGTGATGCCCGCAAAGTCCCACTCTTTTTATGAGCCTGATAGGCTCCTCTAAATACGGAGAAAACAAAGTTGAAAGAGGCTCTTAAAGAGAGACTGGCGGCAAAAAAGAAATCAAAGCCTGGGTCAAATCATTAAGGCAAATAAATATTTCTTTGTCGTCACTTCTTTCGCCGTCCCCCCAAGTTGCGTTTCCCTCTATTTCTCATAATTTAAATTCGCCAACATTTTGAACCCACTTTACACTCCCTTGACCTATCTCCCCGCTATCACTCCCCTGACCTATCTCCCCGCTATCTACCCCACCCTTTACTCCTCCCTCTCTCACGATTCTAACGATTGATGTGCCGCACAAACTTCATGACCAGAAAGGTCCCCACCCGCAGCAACGAGATATACAGAACTAGCACCCCAATGTCCTTCCACTTTGCGCCATATGTAAACTCCCCGCCAAAATGGTCGTAAATGTACTGATCGGCCGGCGTGGACTGCGTGCCATAAATAGGTTTTACGGGCGTCTTGTCCCCCTCAAACTGAGACATGACCAAGCCCTCTAGCATGTAGTGGCTCGGAACCAAATAATATACAAATTTCCAGAGTGGCGTGATCGTCTTGGGCGTGCACAGGTAACCCCCAAACAGGTTCATGGTCGCAGCAATGGAGGCGCCCGCCACCTGTGCCGTCTGCTGGTTAGGCAACAAGCAAATCAGGAACTGTCCGATAAAGACCTTGCACACAATGTACAACGCGAAGAAGATCCAGTAGTAAACATACTTGCTCAACGGGTCGGCGGCCAAGCCAATGTACCAATAAAACACGTTGACAAACAGGCCAGTGCTCACAAAGATATACGGAAGCTCCACCAAACCATAGGAGATGCCATACGCCAAGACGCTGTACATGTTACTCGCTTGTTCTCGATAAAACGCCGCGCGCTCCTTGGCCATCACCGGCATCACACTCATCATGTTGACAATCCCCACAAACGACGTCGACAAGTACATGAGCCCGATCCGCCCAATAATGTCTGTCTCGGTGTTGTACGGCTTGTCGTGAAATACGGAACCGAAGACGATGGCCACAAGAACAGAAATAAGGCATCGGGTCACGTTGTAATTGGGAGACCGCCAGTAATTGGTTACGGCTTTCTTCATGCATGCCCGCAGCTGCACCTTCAATGGCGCCGCGTACCGGGTCGCGAACGCGATCGGTGAAAGCTGCTGACCGTATGTTGCCGTCGGTCGGCCCAAGGCCTCGCACAGCTCGTCGTTCCGCCGTGCCAACGCATGTTCTCGGTAGTACTCAGCGAAATCTACGGCCTGCGCCGCTGGCTCAATCCCCGCTCCAATACATTCTAGCATCCAGTTGGCTGGGTTGACCCCACCGACGCGCATGGGCGTGACGCCCGAAACCGCTTCCAAGTAGCTGATGAGGTGCGTGCTCTGCTCCCCCAACGGACCAAAATAGACGGCTCGGCCCCCATGCCGCAACAACAACAGCATGTCAAACATCTCGAAAATGACGCAGCTGGGCTGGTGTATCGTGCAAAGCACCGAACGTCCGCTCGCCGCAATCTTCTTGACGGCTCGCATCACCTCTAGTGCTTTTGCTGCGTCCAAACCAGTGGTTGGCTCGTCGAGGAACAACACGGAAGGATTGGCGACGAGCTCTACCCCGATCGTGACCCGCTTTCGCTCCCCCATCAACAAGCCCGAGTCGGCGTCCTCCCCAATCACGCGGTCCGCAATCTCCTCCAATTCCAACAACTCGAGCATCTCCTCCACAAACGCCACGCGTTGTGCTTCCGTCACTTGGGCGTGGGGTAATCGCAGCGTCGCCGAGAACATCAAGGCTTCCCGGACCGTGGAATGAGGCGAGTGCACGTCTTGTTGCTCCACGTACCCACAGACCCGGGAAAAGGTGGTTTGAACTTTCTCAAAGCCATTCACCAAGACTTCGCCGATGATGCACCCCGTCGTCTTGCGCCCCGCCAGGACGTCCAGCAGCGTGGTTTTCCCCGCACCTGAGGAGCCCATGAGCGCCGTCATGGTGCCTGGCTTTGCGTAGCCCGACACGCCCTTGACCAGCTCGACCCGCTCCTTGCCCCCGCCTTGCGGCTTGGGCAGTTCCACCGAGTACCACAGATGCTTGAAGACCAGCGTGACGGGCGTAAACGACAAGGGCGCCCCCATGGTATGGCTCGGTCGTCGCGCTGACGGTGGGTGCGCAACCTCATCGGCGGCGCTGCCGTCCACCAACACCTTGTACGAAAACGGATCGCTTCCTGCGCCCGTGGCCGCTGCCAAATGCTTCGCCTTCCCTCCGTCCTCTCCCTGGTCCTCCTCCCTTTTCGTCTCCCCCACATCCACCGGCGGCAAGGGCACGGTGCTTCGCCCCGTCCAACGGATGAAGTGCATGGCCAGCATCGTAAGCAACAACATGACGCCCCACAAGGCGAGTAAGAACAAGATGCCATACACAATCCACTCCCGCGTGGTCTTGAAGCCCAAGTTTGTCAAGTAAATCTCTCCCTCGGACAAGCAATGATAAGGCCCGCCGGGAAACGCGTACTTGAGCAGCAGGTCTTCAAGATGGTGGGGGTCGCAAGGCACGGCCTTGGGGATGGGCGGCGGGTAGATGATGTGGGTGCCGTACGTCGGGGAGGAGAACTCGTTGATGGCCAGAGCGCGGAGCCCCCACGCCAACGGGTTGATCCAGTACAGCCACGTCCAATAGATGGGCACTTCCGCCCCCTTGATCGTCAGACCGGAAAACACGACGAACAGGAGGACACAAAGTGCGCAAATGGGCTGGGCTTGGGCGAGGCTGGGGACAGTGTGTACCACCAGCCGAAAGATCTGCCCGATGGCCAAGGCAGTGGCAAACGCCACGAGCACATACGTCAGATAGTACGACCCGTGCTCGGCCCGAGACAAACCCGACAAGAAGTAGGCGAGCGAGGTGAAAATGAGTGTCTCCACAAACTGGATGGGAATCTGGATCAGCATCTGCGCCACCACGGCCGCGGAGGTGGGGAAGAACCCCGAGTCCCGTTGCTTGTAAAACACGCTCCGTTGCTCCATGATGGTAGGAATGGTCGCTAGGTTGCCCAAGGCAATAAACATGAGAGAGAAGAAGAGCATGCACACCTTGTTGGACCAGTCGTGGGCGTCCAACTGATAAAACAAGGTGCCGGCCATGACCCCCATCAACAGCACCTGCATCACGCGCCCCCGCAAAAACACTCGGTCCCGCGCCGTGATCTTGGCTTGCCGCCGGAGACACAACCACGTGCTCCGAAACCAGCCGTTGCTAAACTCATGTCGTTGCCGGCGCAACCAAGGCGCAAAGGAGGGAGGAGCCTCCATGTTATCAACCATGCTCTCGTAAATCTCCGTCTGTTGAAACGCCCGCACAAACTCATCGGTCGTACTAGGGGGGTCAGGGATCCCGGCGACATACCGTTGGAAGGCCGGTATGATGTAGTCGCTCCCCATGGGCGTCGTCACTTCCACCAAAAAATCCGCCACGTCCTTCCGCGGCGGGCACCGAAAGCCCAAACACTCAAAATGCTCCAGCACCTGCTCCCGTGGCCCCTGGTACACAATCTGCCCGCCATCCATCAGAATCACATCATCGAAAAGATCAAACACATCGGGGGGAGGCTGCAGCAAGCACACGACAATGTTTGCTAAAAGTGCACGAGTGCACACAGACAGCGTCTTGCAGATATCAAAGGTGGCGGCACTGTCCAAGCCGGTCGAAATCGAGTCCATCAACAAAACATTCACTTGCCCACCCGTCATTTCCGCGGTGGTCAGGCGCTTTTTCTCCCCGCCACTAATGCCGCGGAGCAAGGCATTGCCCACAATTGTATGCTGGCACCGAGAGAGACCTAGGACACGCAGCGTCTGCTCGACCTTGTCCGTCTTCTTCTTGATCGTGCTGTTGCTGGTGGAGGAGGAGGAAGTGCTGGAGGAGGAAGAGAAGGAAGAAGAGGAGGAAGAGGCAGAGGCGGCGGCATGCTGCTGCTGCTCGTGCATCAAATGCTTGGCCAAGTCCGTGTCGGAGGCCATGGAGCTTTGGATACGAGGGGGAGGGGCGACCACCTGAGGGGGAGGGCCATTCATGCAGTCAAAGGCGAATTGCACCGTCTCTTGGACGGTCATGGTGGGGGCGTGGCAATCCTCTTGAGAGACAAATGTAACCACCTTGGGGAGGGAGAAGCGGTGGGATTCGGCCGTGTCGCCGTTGTACGTCACCCGGCCTTTCAAGACCGAGGTTCGGGTGCGTTCTACTCGGCCGGACAAGGCCTTGAGGAAGGTGGATTTGCCCGAGCCAGGAGGGCCGAGGAGGAGGGTGAGGCGGCCAGGGAGGAGGACACCACGGAGGTTCTTGAGGACTTTGATCTCCACTTGTTGTTGCTGCTGGTCCCGGCGCAGCAAGCAGGCAAAGGGCCAAGACCACAGCTTGAGGCATTGGGCCCCCACCGTCAGGGTGGCGGCACGGGTGGCTTGCTTCTGCACGGTGTAATTGAGGTCGTCGAAGCGGACTTCCGTGGCATGGGCAAAGACACTTTCGCTCCGAATGAGCTTGGGTGGCTGGGCGCAATTGGAGGTGTCGAAGATCTCGTTGTAATCCGGTTGGGTTAATTGGCTAGGGCTTCGGTAGTGCTGCAGCATGGCCGCCGCCCCCGACGTAGAGGTAGGACGTTCTGGTGTATGGGCCAAGGGCTCTAAGGAGGAGGAGGAAGAGGACGGAGAAAAGGTCCGACTGTTGGGGTACAGCCGACGTTGGTGGGCCGGTGGGCCATTCAAGGGGTAGGGCGAGGAGAAGGATGCGGACGGGGCCAGGTCGCTCCGCAGGGCCTCCAAGTCCTCGACCCCGTGCGCGGCCAATGCTTCTTCCAGGCGACGGATGTACTCATGCTCCACCACCAGGGCCTTGGACGCTTCATCGAGCTGGGCCCGGAGCTGGGTCTTGGGGCTGGGCTGAAGCCCTGGGAAGGATGCCACCACTTCCTCCTCGTCCTGGTCCTGGCTGCCGCCAAAGTTGTTGTCGTCGTCCTCCTCCATTACTCTGTGTTGATTGGGTGTATAGGGAGTATGTAAGTGGATGAGACAAGGAGCTTTGAACGGGACGCAATAATTTCATGTACATTGTGGTCGTGGTTCATATTGGTGTGGTCGTCGTGGTCCCTTGCTTATTGCTCTCCTGATTGGATGGAGTGATTGGGTACGTGGAGTGGAGGGTGTATGAGACACAGACTGCCTGCTTTGACAGGGACGTTTTCCATTTCTTTGGTTCTCTTTATCACTGTGGGTTGGGTTGGTGAGTTGGTGGCATGTGAGTGATATAAAGGCTGCCTCGTCGAACAAGCAAGAAAGATCACCCGAGGGAGGCGTCGAATCGATGCTCAAAGAGTGTCCTTCCGGGAGAGGACAAAAGTTGGGCATTGCAGCGCCATACACGTCTTCTTGTTCATCCTGTGGAGGAAGGTTGGCCTGACGATAGCGCTTGCTGTGCTTGTGTGCTGCGATGTGGGATGGGCCATGGAAGCAAGCACGCGTGCGTTTCTCTCCCGGCCGTTGGCTGCATCAACATCAGCGCCTGCTTTCTATGATCGAAGTTGCCCTCTCACGTGCATCATCCTACAGGCGCACAGCAGCATGACCCGCTCTTCGTAAATCAAGCCAGCCAGCCAGCATGCGCTTTTCGGACAGCAGCTCGGACGAGGACTATGCGGGCAGGGGTAAGACAGTGCCAGGTGAGTTCTAAGAACAAAGTGGTGGGGAGGGGTTCGTAGAAGGAAATGCAGCAGATCGCGTCTCCACAACAGACACAGCCACACGCAGCAGCACAGCATAGGCTAGGCCCAGGTAGTATTCTCTGCTGGACGAGACGCAAGCCACCAGAAGTGAGGGCACAAATGAAGCCAAAGGCACACTTGCATCACACCAAACCCCTCCACCCGACCCCCTCCCCTACTACACACGCAGCCCTCCCCTCGCGCCCGGCGCATTTTACGGCCCGCCCGACGTCCTCCCGCCCCTTCCTTTATAATTCGTCGTCGTCGGACGAAGACCAGTTTCTGATCAGAAAGAAGAAGGCAGCAGCAGCAACAGCAGCAGCAGCAGCAGCAGCAGCAGCAGCAGCAATAGAAGGAATTCGACCTCCCCGTCCCCCTTCACCCCCCTCCTCTCTAGCGTCATCAGCTGAGCCACGGCAGCGTGCGCTCCCCGTTTGGAAGAAGAGCGCTGTCCGTGAAGATGAGGAAGAGGATTATGACGACGACGACGCGACGGGAGATGAGAGCGACGACGACGATGCACGGCAGCAGCAGCAGCAGCAGCAGGAGCAGAAGCGACAGCTGAAGGACCAGCGGAAGAAGACCAGCAGCAGCGCTCACAAGAGCAGCAAGGAAGACAAAGATGGCATCATGAAGAAGAAGAGGAAGAAGGAGAAGGAGAGGTGTGCCAGCCCTTCTCTTTCTCCGTTCCTTACGCAGGCAGAACCAGGGGAAGGGTGTTTTATGGGGAAGAAGAAGAAGGGTGGGAGGAAGTACGCTGCTCTGTCCGAGGAAGAGGAGGAGGAGGAAGAGGAGGAAGAGGAGGAAGAAGAGGAAGAGGAGGAGGGACAGCAAGAGGAGGAGGAGGAGGACGACGACGATAGCGAGGACGGTTTCGAGGGGATAAGGGGTAGGGAGAAGAAGGTGGACAGGAGGGAGGAGGAAAGGAGGAGGAGAAGGGAGGAGGGTGGAGGGAGGGGGAGGGACTTGCAGCAGGACAATAAGAAGGAGACGAAGAAGAAGCATGCTGCGTCTCCCTCTCCTTCTCTTTCTCCTACTCCTCTCCCCCGGCGGCGGGTAGTCAATAAGAAAGCTGTTTGGAAGAGGAAGAAGAAGGAGGAGGAGGAGGAGGAAGAGGAGGAAGAGGAGGAGGGTATGATGGTGGTAGTAGAGAACGAGCAGCAGCAGCAACAGCAGCAGCAGCAGCAGCAGGAGGAGGAGGAGGAAGGAGGGAGGGAGGAAGGGGAAGAGGACGGTGCGTCGTCGACAGAGGTGGATGAATGGGGGGAGCCGATCGAGAAGAGGAGGAGCAGGTGGAGGCTGCAGCAGCAGCAGCAGAAGCAGAAGAAGCAGCGGCAGCAGGAGCAGCAGCAGCAGTTGAACAAGCCCGTCCAACAAACGACGACGACGACGATGACGGCAGCGGCCACGAGCGAGGGAATGTTGGCCGCATTGAAGAGCAGCAGCAGGTGCAGCAGCAACAGCAGTAGCAGCAGGGGCAAGCCCTCTATCCCTCCTCCCCTCCCTACCAGCACCACCAGTACTGCTGCTGCTCTTCCTTTCTGTTGTTCTTCTTTTCCTCTAGCCGCCACGAGCACCAGCAGTAGCAGCAGCAGCAGCCTTAAGAAGGAAGAGAAGGAAGGGGAGGAGGGGGAGGAGGAGGAGGAGGAGGAGGTGGACGAATGGGGAGAACCCCTCCCCAGTGCAAAGCGGCAAGCAAAGAAACGGCGCGCTCCGACTACTACCACTACTTCTGCTACTGCTGCTGCTGCTACTACTACCGCTGCTACTGCTTCCCTTCACTCCAACACCCGCAAGCACCTCAAAAAACAAACAAAACCACTATCAGAAGAAGAAGAAGAAGAAGAAGAAGAAGACGTAGATGAATGGGGTGAGTCTAAGACACAGCAACGCGACACCCGCGCAAGAGAAGCAGCAGCACGTGCCTTGTTAATGATTGACTACGAAAAAAAAGTGTTAGATTCAATGGTGAAGCAGCTTCATTCCCGTTTAGCCCAACTGGACGCAGAGAGGGAGGAAGGGCAACGATGCCTAGGGAAGGTCCTGAAAGAGGGCAAGGCAGCAGAGAAGGAACTGGAGAGGAGGAGGAAGGAGGAAGGGAGGGAGGGAGGGAAGGATGACCAGGAGGAGGAGGAGGAGGAGTTGAGGAGGAAGGTGGAGGCGGCGCGGGTGGCGAGGGAGGAGGGGGAGGCGGGGGGTTTGTTCACTGCACAGGTGCAAGAGGCCCAGACTTTAGTCCGTCATTTTTCGGAGCGATATGGTCATGGAGGGACACATAGCATAGGACAGGAGGGAGGGAGGGAGGGAGGGGTAGTGGTACCGATCCCACCGAGGTATGTCTCGAGGATGGAGGAGTTGTTGGCGTCGGATTATGGGAGGGGATTACCGGGGCTCCTGGATCTGGCGGATATAGGGAGGTTGAGGTGTGTGAGTTCGTATTTGAAAGCGGTGTGTGGGGAGGGGGCTTTCTTTGAGATTGTGCAGAGGGGAGGGGGGTTGGAGGAGGGAGGGGAGGAGGAGGAGGGGAAGGAGGAGGGAGGGAAGGAGGGAAGGGTTCATGTGCCTGCTTATTTGACGGAAGGGGGTGGTGGTGGTGGTGGAGGAGGAGAGGGAGGAGGAGGAGGAGGAGGTGGTGGTGCTGCGGCTGCTGCTCGGGGTGCGGATGGTGAGTGGCTCTCTGCTCCCTCTTCCCATCCCTCCTCAGCGTCAGCAGGGCGCCGTCGTTCAGTAGCAGCACCACCTCCTTCCTCCCTCCCAATCGCCCTCGCTGCTGTTGCTGCTGCTGCTGCTTCTCATTTCCGTAAATCCCGGCAGCAGCAGCTGCAGCAGGAGGTAACCTCCCTCCTCTCCTCCCCCGACCCCTCCTCATCCTCCTCCTCCTCTTCCTCTTCCTCTTCCTCTAACGAAAGCGACGACGAGAACGAGGAGGAAGAGGGCGAAGAAGGGAGCGACAGTTCCTCCCCCTTCCCCTCCCCCTCCTCCTCCTCCCACCCCCCCAAAAAAGGAGGAGGAGGAGGAGGAAGGCAACAAGGGAGGGAGAGAGGTTTCTACATGCACGCCGCTATCTCTGCAGCAGCCACGAAGAAATTCCAACACACGTACAAGCTGGGCACAAGCACCACACAGCTGCTCCGGAAAAAAGGGCATTACGCAATCAATGGGGATCTGTGCCGAGAAATGCTTGCCTCCGTCGACCACTCCCTCCATCGGTCACTCAGTCGGCTCCTCGCCCCTGAAGGCATCAAGCTATTCTCCAAACACCCCTATTCCTCCCTCCCGCCCTCCCTCCCTCCCTCCTCCCATTCCTATTCCTCCTCCTCCTCCTCCTCCCTCCCGTCCTCCTCCCTCCCTACTGCTGCTGCTTTGTCGGCATCCACCCCCCCCCCCCCCCCCCCCCCCCCCCCCCCC
>Ga0209390_10006248_pt1 | contig 16153 bp, 13 predicted proteins | sample BON01_FD_187212 | JGI IMG/M metagenome (GOLD analysis project Ga0209390, IMG submission 187212) | Freshwater microbial communities from Lake Bonney liftoff mats and glacier meltwater in Antarctica - BON-01 (SPAdes) (version 2) | ecosystem: Environmental > Aquatic > Freshwater > Ice > Glacier... | reverse complement strand
GGCGAAATCCGCTCCATCTGGGCTTCAGAAAGCAGGATCATCTCGGTCATGGCAGCACCCCCTTCGTGCCGCCAGTGAATCAGTGAGTTGACGGACCGGCAAGCAGATTAATGGGTCCAGAGCCTAGGATAGGTGGACACACGGATATGATGGTTTTCCCGCTGCCTTTGCTGACCTTCTTGATGGCCGCAGCCCTGATCTGGCGCATTGATTTCGGCCTTACCGTTGCGCGCACTTTGTTTGTGGCCTTCTTTGCAATTGTGGCCTGCGGCGCGCTGCTGGTGGGTTTGCGCTTTGGCTATGGTGTGGACCAATTAATCCCCGTGCAGCGGGCGCTGCCGTTGTTGGGCGGGCCGCTCTTGTACCTCGGTTTTGCCGTCCTCACCGTCCCCTCAGCCCAAGTGCCGCGTATGCTTGCTTTGCATTTGGGCATCGCTTTGGTGGCCGCTTTGGTGGCGCCAAACCTTTTCGTGGGCTGGCTGGGTTTGGACAGCGTTATCGCCCTCAGCTACTCTGTTTACGCCACCGCCATCCTGCTCCTCTGGCGCAAAGGCCAAAATACCCTGTGCCATGCCCGTCTGGAAATGACGGCGGCTTTGCACCGATGGATGCTTTGGGCCGCAGGGTTTTTGCTGGCGATGGTCCTAATCGACACTGCGATTGCCGCAAGCTTTGCCCTGCACCGCAGCGATGACGCGGTGAAACTCATCTCATTCGGCTCGCTCGCATTGATCGGTCTTATGGTCTTGGCCATCATCACGGCGGCCTCATTTGGCGTGGCAGGCAAACCCCAAGCCGCAGCGTTGGTGCCTCCAGATGAGGCCGCAGCGCTGGAACAAGCCGCCCACGCCTTTCTAACCTCAACCCAGCTTTATCTTGACCCGGCCCTGTCGATTGACCGGCTGGCCAAGCGGATGCATGTGCCAATGCGCAGCCTGTCTGCCGCCATCAACCAATCCAAAGGCATGAATGTCTCACAATATGTGAACGGCTTTCGCCTGTCCCATGCCGCCATGCTGCTGCGCGACACGCAACTCAGCGTCACCGAAATCGCAGCGCAAGCAGGGTTTCTAAGTCGCTCAAACTTCTACCGAGAGTTTCAGCGCAGCCACAACCAATCCCCCGCCGCTTACCGCGCGCAGTCGGGGCAATAAGTCCGCGTTGGGTGCGATTATGCCCTTGCGCGCAAAGCTTAACAAACCTTTAAAAAAATTGACAATACATATGTAAATCAAATGCTTACAAAAACGTCCGCACGCGATTCATCTGCGATTTTCGCACTCAATCGCGCTTTGGATCGGCTGGATAAACCCCCAAAATATCACGTTCAGAGGTGAAGTATTTCAACTCATCCAGCGCCAGTTTGACGTTCTCATCCTCAGGGTGGCCTTCAATATCAGCATAAAATTCAGTGGCCGTAAAAGATCCGCCCACCATATAACTCTCCAATTTCGTCATGTTGACCCCATTGGTCGCAAAGCCCCCCATCGCCTTATAAAGCGCTGCCGGAATATTTCGGACCCGAAACGTAAAGGTGGTCATCATTTTCTTGCCCCGCCGCGCATGATCGGCCTCGCGTGACATCACCAAAAATCGGGTCGTATTGTTGGATTGATCCTCAATCTCGCGGGCCAGCACATCCAGCCCGTAAATCTCGCCCGCCAATTCAGACGCAAGCGCCCCCAAGGCAGGCTCCCCCTTTTCCGCGACAGCCTTGGCTGACCCAGCCGTATCAGCCCCCGTCACCGCCGTGATCGCGTGGGTTTTCAAAAAATCGCGGCACTGGCCCAACAAAACAGTATGGCTCATCGCCCGCTTAATCTGCTCCAGCTTGGCCCCCGGCACGGCCAGCAGGTTGATATGAACCCGAACAAAGGCCTCATCAATGATCCGCAGGCCCGATCCGGGCAACAAGGTGTGAATATCCGCCACGCGCCCATAGGTGGAGTTTTCGACCGGCAGCATCGCCAGATCCACCTCACCCGACCGGCACGCCTCAATCGCGTCTTCAAAGGTACGGCAAGCAACCGCCTCCATTCCCGGCCTAGCCTGACGGCAAGCCTCGTGTGAATAGGCGCCCAATTCTCCTTGAAATGCGATGCGGCCGGTCATTTTAGTCAATCTCCGTCGATAAAAGCGGGTTCGGGACGTTTGGTCGCGCTAGTATACCTTGAATTCAGGCGTGGGAAGCGGTTAGAAGCGGGCAAAGTGAACGCTGAAGCGAGGCGCGACATGTTCGACACGATGACAATGACCAAAGTAGTAGGGGCCACTTGCGGGTCCCTTCTTGTATTCATGCTGGGGGGCTGGGCTGCCCAAGCGCTCTATACCACTGGCGGGGGCGATGGTGGTGAAGGGGAGCAGGCCTACACCATTGATACCGGCGCAGGTGATGCACCTGCTGCTGCAGAAGAAGGTCCAAGCTTTGAAGTGTTGTATACCTCTGCCGACGCGGCAGCGGGCGAAAAGGTGTTTTCCAAATGCAAGGCCTGCCACAAGATGGACGGCAGCGATGGCACCGGCCCACACCTGAACGGTGTTGTTGATCGCGCCAAAGGCGCCAGCGCTGGGTTTGGCTATTCTGATGCGCTCATGGCCGTTGCATCGCAAAGCTGGACACCAGAAAACCTGAACGGTTTCTTGACCAGCCCAAAAAACTACATGCCCGGCACCAAGATGAGCTTTGCAGGCCTGCCCAAACCAGCAGACCGCGCCAACCTGATCGCTTGGCTGGCAACGCAGCCATAAGACTGCTGCAGCTTTCGTCAAAAGGCCGTCCAGCAGGGCGGCTTTTTGCATTTTTGCGGGCCTAATCACGCAAACGCAACTTGTTGCGGCTACAGGTTACATTCTAGCATGGGCCAAGTTTGTTTCGCCAAGGCCCAAGACACTTTGGGCCGATGGGCGCGCGAACAAGGTGATGGCAACTAGGAGTATTCAATGCGGGTGACGAGAGCAGCAACGACGGTCAAAACAATTCGGCCTGCCGATAGGGTCGCCAAGTTTGGATTGATGGGCGGGGCCGTTATCTTGGCGCTTGCAGCCGCAACAGTCGCCGCGCGGGCCGAAGCGACAATCACCGCGCATGGTATTTCGACCTTTGGTGAGCTGAATTACCCAGCGGACTTTAAACATCTGGACTATGTGAACCCTGCAGCGCCCAAGGGTGGCGAGATTTCGGAATGGACCTCTGGCGGGTTTGACAGCATGAATCCTTACTCGATCAAGGGTCGGTCAGCCGCGCTTTCATCTGCGTCGTTCGAATCGATTTTAGAAGGCACGGATGATGAGGTCGGGGCCAATTACTGCTTGCTCTGCTCGACGCTTGAATACCCCGAAGATCGGTCTTGGGTGATTTTCAACCTGCGGGATGATGTTAAGTTTTCGGACGGCACACCGCTGACGGCTGAAGATGTGATTTTCTCATATGAGGTGTTTTTGGCCAAAGGCCTAACCGATTTCCGCACCATCTTTGCGACCAAGGTTGAAAGCGTAGAGGCGTTGGACCCATTGCGGGTAAAGTTCACCTTTAAGACCGGCATCCCGACCCGCGATTTGCCGCAGGATGTGGGCGCGCTGCCGATCTTGTCCAAAGCGCAGTATGAGGCCGAAGGGCTGGATTTGGCCGAAAGCAACCTGACGCCGTTTGTCGGCACCGGGGTTTACGCATTGGCCGACATGCGGATTGGCGAGTCGGTGACGTATAAACGCAACCCGGAGTATTGGGGCAAAGACCACCCGCTGCGGGTTGGCACTAATAATTTCGATACGATTCGCATCGAATATTTTGCTGACTATGATGCGGCATTCGAGGGTTTTAAGGGCGGCACCTACACCTTTCGCAACGAGGCGTCTTCGATCAAATGGGCGACGGGGTATGATTTTCCAGCGGTTAAAGATGGTTATGTGATCAAGGCGGAGCTGGACTCGGGGCAAAAAACAACCGGGCAATCCTTTGTTTTCAATATGCGGCAAGAAAAGTTCCAAGATCCGCGCGTGCGTGAGGCGATTGGGTTGATGTTCAACTTTGAATGGTCGAATGCGACGTTGTTTTACGGAATCTATGACCGGATAAATTCGTATTGGGGCAACAGCTTTATGGAGGCTACGGGCGTACCATCGGCCGAAGAAGTTGCCCTGTTGCAGCCCTTGGTCGATGAAGGGCTGTTGGATGCATCTATCCTGACTGATGAACCCGTGATGGCTCCCATTTCGGGTGACCGCCAGTTGGACCGGGGTAATCTGCGCAAAGCCTCGGCGCTGCTGGCCGATGCAGGTTGGGTCGTTGGTGATGATGGGATGCGGCGCAACGCGAAGGGCGAGGCTTTGCGCGTTGAGTTTCTGGAAGATAGCCCGACCTTTGACCGCGTGATTAACCCGTTTGTTGAAAATCTGCGCAGTCTTGGCGTGGATGCAGTGCTGACACGGGTCGACAATGCGCAAATGGAAGACCGCACCCGCCCGCCGAAATATGATTTCGATATCACCAACCATTTTAACCAAACCGGATATTTTTCGGGGACGGAACTGAAGCAATATTACGGGTCGGAAACAGCGGATGTGTCATCGTTCAACGCGATGGGGCTGAAAAGCAAAGCGGTGGACCGGATGGTGGATGAGGTGCTTGCGGCCACGTCGCTGGATAGCCTGACCACGGCGACCAAGGCGTTGGACCGCGTGATGCGGCTGGAACGCTTTGGCATTTTCCAATGGTTCAAGGCCAAGCATACGGTCGCCTATTACGATATTTTTGAGCATCCTGAGACGCTGCCGCCCTATGCGCTGGGCGAATTGAGTTTCTGGTGGTACAACGCGGAAAAGGCCGCAGCGCTGAAAGCGGCGGGCGTGCTGAAATAACGATAAAAAACGGCAGGTAAGCAGTATGGGTGCCTATATCCTTCGGCGGTTGTTTCTGATCATTCCAACTCTGCTTGGGATTATGATCATCAACTTTGCGATGGTTCAATTCGTGCCGGGTGGCCCGATTGAGCAGATTTTAGCGCGGCTGGATGGTGGGGGTGACGCGCTGCAGGGGATTTCGGGTTCTGGTGATGCCGGGACCGAAAACACTGGCAACACCGAGTATCTGGGCGCGCGCGGATTGCCGCCCGAGTTTATTGCCGAGTTGGAAAAGCAGTTCGGTTTTGACAAGCCTCCGTTGCAGCGGTTCTTGGACATGCTGTGGAATTATGCGCGATTTGATTTTGGCGAAAGCTATTTCAGGTCTATTTCGGTTACGGATTTGGTGCTGGAAAAGATGCCCGTGTCGATCAGTTTAGGGCTTTGGTCCACCTTGATCGCCTATTTGGTGTCGATCCCCTTGGGTATCCGCAAAGCGGTTCGGGATGGCACGCCGTTTGATACTTGGACATCCGGGGCGATTATTGTGGCCTATGCTATCCCAGGGTTCTTGTTCGCGATTTTGCTTTTGGTGTTGTTTGCAGGCGGGTCGTATTGGAAGATTTTCCCGCTGCGAGGGCTGACGTCTGAGGGGTTTTCAGACCTGTCACTGATCGGCAAGGTGCTGGACTATATGTGGCACATGGCGCTGCCGATCCTTGCATCAACGATCGCGAGTTTTGCGACGTTGACCTTGCTGACCAAAAACAGTTTTCTCGATGAAATCGGCAAGCAATACGTGATGACCGCAAAGGCCAAGGGATTGTCGGAAAGCCGAGTTTTGTATGGGCATGTATTTCGCAATGCGATGTTGATTGTGATTGCGGGGTTTCCAGCGGCGTTTGTGTCGATTTTCTTTGGACAAAGCCTGATTATTGAGACGATTTTCTCGCTGGATGGTTTGGGGCAGATGGGATTCAAAGCAGTGGTCGAGCGGGACTATCCAGTGATGTTCGGTACGCTTTATGCCTTTGGAATCATGGGGTTGCTCGTTGGGATTATTTCGGACCTGATGTATGTGTGGATTGATCCGCGTATTGACTTTGAGGGGCGTGGCTGATGACACTATCCCCGCTGAACCAGCGCCGATGGCGCAATTTTAAGGCCAATCGCCGGGCGTTTTGGTCGCTTTGGCTGCTGTCGCTGCTGTATGGCCTGTCACTGTTTGCTGAGGTGCTGGCGAATGATAAACCGCTTTTGGTCAGCTATCGCGGTGAAATTCGTGCGCCGTTTTTGCAGTTTTATCCCGAAACCGCCTTTGGTGGCGACTTTCGGACCGAAGCCAAATATCGCGACCCCGAAGTGCGTTGTCTGATCCGGTCTGGCGGGGTGGAGGCGTGTTTGGATGACCCTGATGCAAGCTTAGCTGCACTTGATGCAGGCACGCTGGATAGTGCCGAAAAGGGCTGGGTGCTTTGGCCGCCGATCCCTTACAGTTTCAACACCATCAACGATATTGGCCGCGCCGCCCCCAGCCCGCCCGATGCGAACCATTGGCTCGGCACGGATGATACTGCGCGCGATGTGACGGCGCGGGTGATCTATGGCTTTAGGCTGTCGGTGTCCTTTGCGCTGATCGTGACGTTTCTGACCTCGGTTATCGGAGTCGCAGCTGGGGCAGTGCAGGGGTATTTTGGCGGTTGGGTCGACCTTATTTTTCAGCGTGTGCTGGAGATTTGGGGCTCAACACCCAGCCTCTATATCATCATCATCGTCGCTGCGATTTGGCGGATGAACTTTTGGCTGCTGGTGGGGTTGATGGTCTTGTTCGGCTGGACCTCATTGGTAGGTGTGGTGCGGGCCGAATTTCTGCGCGCCCGAAACTTTGAGTATGTTCGCGCCGCCAAAGCGCTTGGTGTATCTGACCGTGTCATCATGTTCCGGCATGTGTTGCCTAACGCGATGGTGGCCACGCTGACCATGTTGCCGTTCATTATCACGGGGACCATTGGCTCCCTAGCGGTGTTGGATTTCTTGGGTTTTGGTCTGCCTGCCTCGGCCCCTAGCCTTGGTGAATTGACCTTGCAAGCCAAGCAAAACCTGCAAGCGCCATGGCTCGCCTTTACCGCGTTTGCGGTGTTCGCGACCATGCTGTCCTTGTTGGTGTTCATTTTTGAAGGCGTGCGCGATGCCTTTGACCCGCGAAAGACCTTTCAATGAGTGATACCGTTCTTACCGTTGAAAACCTGAAGGTTGGCTTTCGTCAGGATGGCCGGGTTGTTCAGGCTGTTAAAGGCGTGTCGTTCACGGTGGCGCGCGGCGAAACGGTTGCTTTGGTTGGGGAAAGCGGGTCGGGAAAATCGGTGACGGCGCTGTCGACCGTGTCGCTGCTGCCCGCCAGTGCCGAAGTGTTGGGGTCGATCCTTTACAACGGCACGCAGATGGTTGGCGCGCCTGAGGCCGATTTGCGCAGGGTGCGGGGCAACGACATCAGCTTTATTTTCCAAGAGCCGATGACCAGTTTGAACCCGCTGCACACGATTGAAACCCAACTGGCCGAAAGCCTTGAGCTGCATCAAGGCCTTGACGGTGCGCAGGCGCGGGCGCGGATATTGGAGCTTTTGGACAAGGTGGGGATTCGCGATGCCGAAACCCGGCTTGGGGCCTATCCACACCAATTGTCGGGCGGGCAACGCCAGCGGGTGATGATTGCGATGGCGCTGGCCAACGGCCCCGAACTGCTGATCGCGGATGAACCGACGACCGCGCTGGATGTGACCATCCAAGCACAAATCCTTGAACTGCTGGCCGAATTGAAGCGGGCCGAGGGCCTGAGCCTTTTGTTTATCACCCATGATCTGGGGATTGTGCGGCGCATTGCGGACCGGGTTTGTGTGATGCAGGGCGGCGAGATTGTAGAACAAGGCCCCACCGCCGAGATTTTTGCCAATCCGCAGCACGCCTATACCAAAACCCTGCTTGAGGCAGAGCCGAAAGGCCGGCCAGAACCCGCGCCTGCTGGAGGTGAGGAGATTGTTCGGACCGATAATCTGCGGGTCTGGTTTCCCATTCACCGCGGATTTCTGCGCAAGACCGTGGGCCATGTAAAAGCGGTGAATGCGGCCAGTATTTCGGTGCGCGCGGGCGAAACCTTGGGGATTGTGGGCGAAAGCGGGTCGGGCAAAACCACGCTTGCCTTGGCAATTTTGCGGCTGATTCCATCAGAAGGGCCGATCGTTTTGATGGGTCAAAACATCCAAAATTGGCCAACCAAGCAGATGCGCGACTTGCGCAAACAGATGCAAGTCGTGTTCCAAGACCCCTATGGCAGCCTGTCGCCGCGCATGACGATTGAACAGATCATTGCCGAAGGTTTGGGCGTGCATGGCACAGCCAAGGGCCAAGATCATCGCCAGATGGTCGCGGAGATTATGACCGAGGTGGGGTTGGACCCGGCCATGATGGGCCGCTATCCACATGAGTTTTCGGGCGGCCAACGCCAGCGCGTGGCGATTGCGCGGGCCATGATTCTGCGCCCCAAACTGGTGCTGCTGGATGAGCCGACTTCAGCGCTGGACATGACTGTGCAGGTGCAGATTGTGGAACTGTTGCGCGATTTGCAGCGCAAACAAGGGCTCGCCTATCTGTTTATCAGCCATGATTTACGCGTTGTTCGTGCTTTGGCACATAAGGTGATCGTGATGAAGCAAGGCGACGTGGTCGAGCAAGGGATCGGGTCACAGGTGTTTGATGATCCGCAGACTGAGTATACCAAGACCTTGATGGCAGCGGCTTTTGGACAAAACAAAACGGGATCTTGATGAAAATCCTCTTCGTACATCAAAACTTTCCGGCCCAGTTTTTGTATCTGGCGCCGGCACTGGTAGCGCGTGGGCATGACTGTAGGGCATTAACGGATGTTGCGAACACGCGGGAAAGTACGATCCCGACCTTACGCTATCGCCATGATATGCCGCCCCCTGATCCTAAGGCCACCCGGTTGGGGCGGAACTTTACCCAGATGTCGGATCGTGGAGTCAACGCTGCGCGGGCGTGTTTGCAACTGCGCGACAAGCATGGTTATACGCCTGACGTAATCCTTGGCCATTCTGGCTGGGGCGAAACGCTGTTTTTGAAAGAGGTTTGGCCAGATGCGAAGCTGATTGTTTATGCTGAGTTTTACTATCGCGGCGTGGACCGCGATGTGGGGTTTGACCCAGAATTTTCGCGCACTGGGTTTGATGCGGTTATGCTGGCACAGTCGCGCGCGGCGTATTTGGGACAGTCTTTGATGCATGCTGATGCGGGGCTTACGCCAACAAAATGGCAGGCAAGCACCTATCCGACGGCCCTGCAGCCGATGATTAAGGTGATTTTTGACGGGGTTAATACCGCAACTATGTCCCCTAACTCTGATGCCAGCGTAACGCTGCCCAATGGCAAGGTTCTGCGGGCCGGAGATGAAGTACTAACCTTCGTGAACCGCAATCTTGAACCTTACCGTGGGTACCACAGCTTTATGCGGGCCTTGCCAGATGTGATGGCAGCGCGCCCCAATGCGCAGGTTGTCATCGTCGGCGGGGATGAGGTCAGCTATGGTGCTGCGGCCCCAGACAGCCAAACCTGGAAACAGATTTTTCTGGATGAAGTGAAGGATCGACTGGACCTAAGCCGGGTGCATTTCCTTGGCAAAGTACCATATCCGCAGTTCGTGGCGCTGATGCAGATTAGCCGCGCGCATGCGTATCTGACCTATCCGTTTGTGTTGTCTTGGTCGATGTTGGAGGCGATGTCGGCAGGGGCTTATGTGATCGGGTCAAAAACCGCTCCGGTGGAGGAGTTGATTGAGGACGGTGTGAATGGTCGCTTGGTTGATTTCTTTGATATCAAAGCTTGGTCCGACGCGCTGATCGAAGCGTTGGCCGAGCCGGACCGTTTTATGCCCCAGCGCCGTGCTGCGCGGCAAACCATTTTGGACAACTATGATCTGCAAAACGTATGCATGCCGCGCATGGTCGACTATGTCGAAAGCTTTGCACCGAATGCTTAAACGGCAGCGGAATGTTGCGCCTTGGCGTGGTCATAGGCATCAAAAGCGCGCGCAATGATCCGGGTCAACGGGCGCGCGCGGGTTGAAATGGCGAAACCTTCATCATTCAGGGTGACCATATCGCCAAAAGTGTCTTTGGCCGATTGGAACATCGCCTGCACGGCCTGAGGTGTTGTGTCAAACTCGCGCAAAAGCTCTGACCAGCTTACGCCGAAATCACACATCAAGGCTTCAATAATCCGGGCGCGCAGTAAGTCGTCGCCTGCAAAAACATGGCCACGATGCACCGAAAACTGCCCATTGCGGATTGCCTTGGTATGGGCTGCAGTGGCACTGGCATTCTGCGCAAAGCCTTGGGGAAAGCGTGAGATAGACGAGGCGCCAAGCCCGATCAAGGCCGTGGCCTTATCATCGGTGTAGCCCTGAAAGTTGCGGCGCAAATTGCCTTTGGCTTGCGCGATCGCTAAGCCGTCGGTGGGGCGTGCGAAATGGTCGATCCCAATTTCGGTATAGCCATCCCACACAAATAGGTCTCGCGCTGTTTCAAACAGGTCAAGCCGCTCTTCGGCTGTGGGCAGTTTGTCGGACGGGATCAATTGCTGGCGGCGGCTCATCCACGGAACATGGGCATAGCCGTAAAGGGCCACACGGTCGGGTGAAAGGGTCAGCAGTTTTTGTACCGAATCGGCAATGCGGGATTTGGTTTGGTGTGGCAATCCGTACAGAATATCGGCGTTCAAACTGGTGATGCCGCGGTCACGAATCATATCCGCAACCTCTTTGGTCAACTCATAGCTTTGTTCGCGACCGATGGATTTTTGAATTTCGGGGTCGAAATCTTGCACACCGATGGACGCGCGGTTCATCCCCGCAGCGGCCAACGCATCAAGCCGCGCGGCATCTACTTCATTTGGGTCAATTTCAACCGAAAACTCACCACCATCGGCAAGTGGTATCGCGTCAAACACTTGATCCGCCAAGCCGCGCATCAGGTCTGGCGTCAGCAGCGTGGGCGTGCCGCCCCCCCAATGCAAACGTGACAAAGTGATGCCCGGCGCCAAATGACGACGCAGCAAGGCGATTTCCGCCTTCAGCATCTCGGCGTAAGCTATGACGGGTGCATCCGACGACGTGCCTTGCGTGCGGCACGCGCAGAACCAGCATAGGCGCCTACAAAATGGCACATGGATATAAAGCGAAATTGATGCGCCCGCAGGAACAGCCTCTATCCAATCAACAAATTGGCCAGACCCTACGCCCGGCGCGAAGTGTGGGGCGGTTGGATAGCTTGTGTAACGGGGAACGCGGGCGTCAAATAGTCCGAGCCGCTTTAGATCAGTTTGTGTGTTCATATATGTAGAATTGGCGTATAAAACGAGGCAAGACCTTGACACAGATCAAATTGGAAATTGTATATGGCTGCTGTTGATACGCTCTCGTTTTCCCATGATTGCGGCGACTGCCCGATCCGGCACCGGGCTGTCTGCGCGCGGTGTGAAGGCGATGAATTGGCGCGGCTTGAGCAAATCAAGTATTACCGCAGCTATCAGGCCGGCCAAACGGTGATCTGGTCGGGCGACCGGATGGATTTTGTCGCCTCGGTCGTCACAGGCGTCGCAACCCTTAGCCAGACCATGGCAGATGGGCGACGCCAAATGGTTGGGTTATTGTTACCGTCTGACTTTGTGGGCCGTCCGGGGCGCGCGACTGTGGCCTATGATGTGACCGCAGCGACTGACCTAGTAATGTGTTGTTTTCGCAAGAAACCGTTTGAGGAAATGATGTTGTCGACGCCGCATGTCGGCCAACGCCTGTTGGAAATGACGCTGGATGAGCTGGATTCGGCGCGTGAGTGGATGCTGTTGCTGGGCCGCAAGACCGCACGCGAAAAGATTGCAAGCCTGTTGTTGATCATCGCGCGCCGTGATGCCAGCCTTGCGGTCAAGCAACCATCCAAGCGGTTGGTGTTTGACTTGCCGCTGACGCGTGAAGAAATGGCGGACTATCTGGGCCTTACGCTGGAAACCGTTTCGCGCCAAATGTCGGCCTTGCGCAAAGACAAGGTGATTTCCTTGGAAGGCAAACGCCATGTCACGATCGAAGATTTTGACGCGCTGCAAGAAGCCGCAGGCGATGATAGCGATGGTGGGATGCTCGTTTAGGCCGGATTTTTGGTCCCTGAATGGAAATAGCGAAAATTCTAGAGGTTAAGATCACCTTCACCGCTTTGGGGTAAACCTGATGTTGGGTGAATAAATGGGTGGTGGAATGGACGGGCAATCAAATGCCAGACCAGTCATCATTAAGCGGAAGAAAATAGTTCAAGGCGGCGGACACCACGGTGGGGCGTGGAAAGTGGCCTATGCGGACTTTGTGACGGCCATGATGGCCTTCTTCATGCTTATGTGGCTGCTGAATGCGACAACGGAAAAACAACGCAAAGGGTTGGCTGATTATTTCAGCCCAACGATCCCTGTAAACCGCATCTCTGGCGGTGGGGATGGTGCCTTTGGCGGCGACAGCGTGACGGCGGATGGGGAGCAACCGGAAAGCGGTTTGGGTTCCGTAAGTACCTATTCCGCAGCTACTGATGTCGGCTCAGATAGCGAAGGCACTGCGGGTGCAGAGTCTAATCAAGCCTTGCAAGCACAGGCCGCCGAGATTGAGAAAACGCTGAATGCGCGTGGTGGCGAAAGCATGACGATGGAGCGTGCGTTGCGCCATGTCATCACCAAAGTCACCGATGAAGGTTTGGTGATTGAAGTGTTCGATTTGCCTGAAATGCCTTTGTTTGAGGGGCTGACCGCAACGCCATCGCAAGTTACCAAAGACATAGCGGCAATGATCGCCGAGGTTTTGACGATTACCAGCAGTAAGCTGGCCGTTAATGGGTTCGTGCGGTCCTTCCCGATTACCCTGATCGAAAACCCTGCGTGGGCCATGTCCGCTTCTCGGGCGCAAGCGATGCGTGTGCTGCTGCAAGAGGCCGGGGTCGATTCGGAGAAGATGGCCCGAATTGGTGGATTTGCGGATCGCAAACCTGTCACGGCGAACCCTGTAGCTGTTCGAAACAACCGATTAGAGGTGGTGCTGTTACGTAGAAACCGGTGAAACTAAGGCGCAGGGCAAGGAAATCAGATCAAGTTTTACCTATTAGCGTGATCTTAAGGCGCAAGATGCAGTTTGGACTTTGACCAAGGGTCCAAGCAGCAGAAAGGCGCTAATAGATATGACCATTTCCTCCTCGCTCAACGCCGGAGTGGCCGGGCTTAACGCCAACGCCACCCGACTTGCAACAATTTCCGATAACATCGCCAACTCGGGCACCTATGGGTACAAACGTGCCAATGCCGATTTCCAAAGTATGGTGATCACTCAATCGCAGGGTGCCGGTGCTTATTCGGCAGGCGGCGTTCGTGCAACCAGTACCCGCATGATTGATGAACGTGGTGCGCTGGTTGGCACGTCCAATGCACTTGATATTGCGGTTTCGGGCCGTGGCATGCTTCCGGTCACCTCTGCAGTCGGCCTCAAGGACGGCTTTGCAAGTGGGTCGATGATGATGACAACAACGGGGTCTTTCAGACCAGATTCGAATGGTACGTTGCGCACCGAATCGGGCTTGGTACTGTTGGGCTGGCCCGCGAACGCAGATGGTACGATTCCCGTTTTACCGCGTGATACGGTGTCGGGGCTAAAGCCAGTAACCATTAATGCAAACCAGCAAGCAGGTGATCCGACCACTGCGATGAAGCTTGGCGTCAACCTACCTGCCACCAGCACGGTAGCGGGCGCTGCGGGGAATACTTTGCCTTTGTCAGTTGAATACTTTGGCAACCTTGGTACGTCGGAGGCTTTGGATATTTCGTTTGCCCCAACAGTCCCTGGCACAGGATCATCAAACGAATGGACGATGATCATCAAAGACTCGGCGCAGGCTGGCGCGGTGATTGGCGAGTATACCCTGACCTTTGACAACACGCGCGGCGCAGGCGGCACATTACTATCGGTTGCAACAGTTTCTGGTGGAGCTTATTCGGCAACCGAAGGGCAATTGGGCTTGGTGGTGGCCGGCGGACCCCTCACCATGACAATCGGGCGATTGGGCGACCCAAATGGTTTAACGCAATTGTCAGATAGTTTTGCACCAACCTCGATTACAAAAAATGGATCGCCTGTTGGTAGCTTGACGGCGGTTGAAGTGGACGAAAATGGCTACATTAACGCGACTTATGATACCGGTTTTACGCGTCGACTGTATCAGATCCCGATGGTCGATGTGCCTAACCTGAATGGTTTGGTGGCCTTGAATAACCAAACCTACAAGATATCGCCCAATTCTGGATCATTCTTTTTATGGGATGCAGGGGATGGTCCAACGGGTGCTGTCGTCGGGTATGCCCGTGAAGGCTCTACAACCGATGTTGCGGCTGAACTGACCGCGCTCATTCAAACGCAGCGGGCCTATTCGTCCAACGCCAAAGTCATCCAAACGGTTGATGAGATGCTGCAAGAAACCACCAACATAAAGCGCTAGGGGGCCTAGAAAATGAGTATTTCAGGATCCATGTCTAGTGCGCTGTCGGGGCTAAATGCCGCGGCGCGCTCAGCGGAGTTGATATCTTCCAACATCGCAAATGCTCTGACCGATGGCTACGGTCGGCGTGAGCTTCAAGTGACCGCGCGCCGCGTTGGAGCCTCTGGTCAAGGTGTGCAGGTCGTCGGGGTTTCACGCGAACTCAACCAAGCCCTTCTTGCCGATAGGCGTCTTGCTAGCGCCAATGCCGCCAACATGAATTTGCAGGCTGACTTCTTGGCGCGTTTAAGTGTCGCTCTAGGTGGCCCTGAAGACGCGGGCTCGCTCAGCGGACGTTTTGCGACATTTGACACTACGCTTATTGCCGCATCAGCTGACCCACAAAGCAACGCCCGGCAAACCAATGTTGTGGAGGCGGCGCGCGCGTTGACGACAAGTTTTCGCGCGGTTTCAAAAGAGATCCAAGCAGCGCGCAGTGAAGCAGACGGCCAAATCGCGACGCAAGTTGCTACTGTAAATAGTGCCTTGGTAGCCATTGCAGAACTGAATCGAAACATTACAGCGTCATCGGCTATTGGCCGCGATTCATCGGCTTTGTTAGATCAACGTCAACAATTGATTGATCAAGTTGCAACCATAATTCCGGTCCGTGAAATAAGGGCCGAGAACGGGCGCATTGCACTGTATTCAGCGGGTGGGACCGCTTTGCTAGATGGCCAACCTGCAAAGCTTGCCTTTTCTCACGTTGGTATCATTGCGCCAGACATGACGATTGGATCGGGCGCGCTGTCTGGTGTCACTATCAATGGCCGCGCGATCAACACAGGCGCAAATGGAACAATCGCTGGCGGTACGCTTGCTGCGAATTTTGCAATTCGCGACGAACTGGCTCCTGATGCGCAGGTTGAATTGGATGCCACTGCGCGTGATTTGATTTCCCGGTTTCAAGACTCTGCCATTGATCCCACTTTGGCCCCTGGAGATGCAGGGCTTTTTACCGATGGAAGCGCCGCATTTTTGACCGCAAATGAAGAAGGGATTGCAGCCCGGCTTGGCCTGAACGGGGCCGTTGATCCAAATGCAGGGGGGGCAGTTTGGCGCATACGCGACGGCATTGGCGCTGTCACGCCTGGCCCTGTAGGGCAGACCGCACTATTATCTTCGATGCAATCGGTTTTGAATGAAGCACGATTAACGGCTTCAGGCGCCCTTTTTGGCAGCAGTCGAGGCGCCCTGAGTTTAGCAGCGAACGTCGTTACTGGGGTCGCAAATGAAAGACTTCTGCGTGAAACCGAGGCCGGTTTTGCCGCAGCAAGGGCAACAGCACTTCAAAGCCTTGAGCTGGCAGGAGGCGTCGATACTGATCGAGAGCTTCAGGATTTGTTGCTGGTTGAACAGGCCTATGCTGCGAATGCAAAGGTCATCCAGACTGCGGACGATATGATCCAAATCTTGTTAGGGATGTAAAATGCCATTGAATAGCATAGGCGACATGGCGCAAACTTTCATGCTTCGCCGTATGACGACCAATATGAAGCAGCAAGCCGGTACGGCGGCGCAAGAGCTTACAACTGGCTATACATCAAATATAACCCGAAAGGAGTTATGACTGAATCTGGTGTTTGGGCGGTTTGAAGGTTGGCGGCGTATCTGGTTGAATTGTTGTTGTGAGACAGCAGCCCAACCGAAGGAGATACACCACCATGGAAACGACTAACATTGTTGAT
>Ga0209390_10006244_pt1 | contig 16160 bp, 13 predicted proteins | sample BON01_FD_187212 | JGI IMG/M metagenome (GOLD analysis project Ga0209390, IMG submission 187212) | Freshwater microbial communities from Lake Bonney liftoff mats and glacier meltwater in Antarctica - BON-01 (SPAdes) (version 2) | ecosystem: Environmental > Aquatic > Freshwater > Ice > Glacier... | reverse complement strand
TGGATAAAGTTACATCGGAAGAGATTGAAGTGATTCAAAATAAACTAAACAACAGACCTAGAAAGTTACTCGACTACAAAACACCTAATGAAGTTTACGATGCTATGCGTTTAGTTGCATAATAACTGGGTGTCGCACTGGTAGCTGAAATTCGGGTTATGGTAAAACCAAGAGCAGTATTACAGGGTGAGATGTACGCAACGACGGCTTAATTTAGTGCCATTCGAGTCAGATCACTTGATCAACCTTCTGCTAACTGCCGCCCATGCCCAGCTTTCGTAAGCGGTTGGCGATCGCAGTGTGTGACAAACCCAAGCGGCGCCCCAACAATCTCGCACTGGGATAGTCTCGATAGAGGACTCCTAGGAGTTCTCTATCGACATATTCCCTATATTCCTTGTACCCCAACTCAACGGCTCTTAGATTCAATGTTAAATGTAACTTACCATCTAGTCGCTTGGCTTCAGGCAGCTTCAGGTCTGCACGGGAAACGGTTTTGTCTTTTGCGAGAACGACGGTTTGTAATAGGATCGTCTCCAGTTCACGCAGATTCCCTGGCCAGTGATATTCGCGCAAGGCTTTATACGCAGAGTCATCAAGGTTCGGCATTGGTTTGCCCGTATGTTTACACACCATATCCAGTACATCCCGAACACACGCATCCCAATTATCATGGCGCTCACTCAGCGACGGCACCAGCAATCGATAAGCACCGACAGCACGCCGAAGCTCAGGTACTAACCGGTCCTCTGCGCCCTCTTGTACAGAAACCATCAATTGGAGGCCACTGTTTGAGACTTCCCTCTCATCATTGAATTGTACTAAGCGCACCTGAGCCTCGACTCCCAAGCGGTGAATATTGGTAAGGTACAGGGTTCCCGTGGTGTCCAGGTTAGCTAAGGAAATGCGGTTCAGGTTCTCTAAAAATTCTATGTCACCAAAACCAGTACAGTAAATTTTTCGAAACGGTTGTGCAGCTTGATCGCCAACCATATGGCATGCCCTTGCTAACCGCTCCTTGCCCACTCCTTCCTCACCACTGATCCATAACGGAACGTTGAGTCTGGCAAACTGTTTGGCCTGCTTTACCAAGACGTCCATGGCCTTCCCGTGCGGGTAGAGTGCTCCGAATCCTTCTTTTAATTGTTCTCCGTGTGCCGTGACGTCTTGTTCTACGAGCAACATTTCTTTTAGCGTAATAACAGCGCCAGCCAGAGTCGCTTCAGGATTGTGTGTAATGACGTCATCGGCATAGACGGGAGTGATATCTGCTAACCAGGTCTTACCGTTTATGATGAGGGGTAATGCACGAAAGCGTGCATTGTGCCGTTCAATCATAGGCATTAGGTCAATGTTTTGGACGCGTGTCTGCAGAGATAACCCGGGGACTTCATCCACACGCTGGCCGAATGCTCTGGCTGCTGCCCGGTTCGCCGCAATGATGCTGCCTTTTGTGTTTATCGATAGCACCGGATGATCCAGGGCGCTCAATAATGTTTTCAGTTCACTGTGCCGCCGCTCGCTGGGCATTAAAGAGATTAGTCGTACCCGGCGAACGCCAGTCAGCTTTTCAATCATAGGTTTTACGCTGGCATACTGGATCTTCAGCATGCCGGGGGCATAGAAATAGATGGCATTACCATCATCACCCCCCACCTCGCCTTTGGCCAGATTTATCCGGAACTCCACGAGTATGCCCATAATGCTGTGAAGTATCCCCAACCTGTTTTTACAAATAACTTCAACTCGCATGCTTGCTCCTTGAAAGGCACTCGCGGTGTAAACAAAAGTTTACGCTTTTTCCGCTCAGTTGTCCGCTTTTACCTCGGCTCAGCAGCCTTCGGTATTGAAGGCTTACACGCTCAGAAACAATACTGTACAGGTAAAAGTGACCGATGCCAGATTTGCATTCGGAAATACAATAAAGCCGTCAACGAGGCCAATAATGAATACAGTCGCTAAGAACTTACGGTCATCTTCTGTAACACATCCTGAATTCGACTGGCATCGAATCGCCCGGATTCTGCTCCAGTCACGTGCCATCGACCACATCGAAGAAACCGAGTTGGTACCAGCGAAACTTGTGTTCAACCAATTTTCCGCACGGGGTCACGACCTTGCACAGATTGCACTTGGGTCTCTGCTCACTCATCCACACGATGCTGCCACTGGCTATTATCGATCGCGACCGTTTGTACTGACACTTGGTCTGGAGCTCGAAGATGCGATTGCACCTTGCATGGCAAAGGCTGGTGGTTACAGCGATGGCCGTGATATCGGAGTGGTCTGCAATTATCCCAACCCAGAAAGAGATGGCGCCATACTGTTTCCCATGTGTGGCGGTGTAGGCGCACAGTACACGTCGATTTCCGGCTGGGCACAATCAATCCGGTACCATTGTGACGAACTGGGTGACGAGAGCTATCGAGGTGCAATCGGTGTGTCTATGGGTGGCGATTCCTCGATGTCCACAAATGGATTCTGGTCTGCACTGAATATTTCCACGACCAACCGGTTCCCCCACCTGTTCTTCATTGAGGACAATGGCTACGGAATATCCGTGCCGCAAGCCGTGCAAACACCTGGCGGGGATCAGGTCGCTAATCTCGCCTCATATCGCAACTTGAAAATCATCGATGGTGATGGCACAGACCCCGAGGTGACCCCGCAGTTGATAAGCGAGGCGGTACAGCATGTCCGATCTGGCGAAGGCCCATGCCTGCTGCGATTGAAGGTACCACGCTTGTGTGGACACACCTTCCAAGACACGCAGATGTACAAACCCGAGAAGCTGGTCGCGAAAGAACAGGCGCGTGACCCCTTGCCAAAATTACGTAAATTCCTCGCAGACAGGAACATCATCAGCAAAAGCGAGTGGAGCAAATTGGAAACTGACGTCTATGATGAGGTTCGTTCAGCAGTAGAGCAGGCAAAACAGCGTCCGGAGCCAGATGTAACACGTCTCACTCGATATGCATTCGCTGAAGCTGGGCCGGATGGAAAGCCCGAGATTCAACTGCGCGGAGGGCTTGCAGCAGACGGGCATGTGATGAGCCCTGGTAGCGAAACTCCGTCACCCACCGGGCCCCGGCTTAACATGCTCACGGCAATCCGGACTACTCTCGATCATGAGTTGTCCATAAACCCCCGGATGATGGTTTTCGGCCAGGACGTAGGGCCTAAAGGCGGTGTTCACGGTGCCACTCTGGGGCTTCATGAAAAGTACGGCGGCCGTCGTGTCTTTGATACCAGTCTGTCCGAGGAAGGCATCATTGGCCGATCCGTTGGATTGGCGCTATCGGGTCTCTTGCCAGTACCGGAAATTCAATTCCGCAAGTACGCGGAGCCAGCAGCCGAACAACTTTCCGATACCGGCATCATGCGGTGGCGTACCGCCAACCAATTCGCTGCGCCGATGGTAGTTCGTATCCCTGGCGGCTTTGCCCGACGCGGCGATCCGTGGCACTCGATGAGCGACGAGGTCGAATGGGTGCACAAGGTTGGCTGGCAAGTCGCCATGCCATCAAACGCTGAGGATGCGGTCGGGCTGCTGCGCTTTGCACTGCGAGACAACAACCCCACCATCTTTTTCGAACACCGTACTCTGCTAGATGACGCGTGGGCGCGACGGCCCTATCCCGGCGATGATTTTATCGTGCCATTCGGAAAGGCCAAGACACTCTATGAAGGCTCTAAACTGACGATTGTAAGTTGGGGCGCCATGGTGGCCCGGTGCGAAGGGGCTATCAAGGAATACGAGCGGCAGCACGACCTGATATCCGACGTCAGCAAACCCGGCCACATCGAGCTGATTGATTTGAGAACCCTACAGCCTTGGGACAAGGACTGTATTCTTGAATCTGTGGAGAAAACTGGGCGCTGCTTGATTGTCCATGAGGATAACCGCACTGCCGGATTTGGCGCAGAAATCGCCGCAGTTCTGGCTCACGAAGCATTCTTCGATCTTGATGCTCCGGTAACCCGCATTACGATGCCGGACATTCCCAGTCCGCACAACATCAACCTCCTGAATGCCGCATTGCCGTCAATTGAAACCATTGTGTCGAAAATCAACGACCTCATAACAATATAAGAATAGAGGGGATAGCAATGGAAAACTTGAGCGCACAACGCAATTCTGGGCTCGTGGACGTGACCATTGGAAGCGACCAGATTGAGGGCACAGCTGCTCGCTTTTCACAATGGCTGATCGAACTGGGGGCTTCCGTTAAGGCTGGCGACCCCTTGCTTGAATTGGAGACCGATAAGGTTGCCATGGAAGTACCTGCTCCAGCTGACGGGGTACTGGTCGAAATGATGGCGGTACAGGATCAGGAAATCACTCCAGAATTCGTAATGGGGCGCATTCAGAAAGACTCCTCTGGTGGCGCCTCAGCCGCTTCCCCACAGGCATCGTCAAGTGCACAAGAGCCCGTGCCAGCCACGGCTCCGAGCGCGCCGCAGCAGTGCGCTTCCAATGCGTCGATAAAGTCAGGGTCAGCGAAACGCAATCTAGTTGGTCCCGCTGTACGGCGCCTGGTCCGGGAGCACGACCTTGATCTAGATAACCTGTCGGGATCTGGGCGCGGCGGACGCGTTACGCGTGATGATGTCCTGCATTTTCTGGAGTTGCAGCCACAACCATCGACATCCGACAAGAAACTATCCGTCCGCTCGGAGCTTCGAAGTCGTAAAGTTCCGCATACTAGCATGCGCAAGGCCATTGCCCGGCACATGGTAGATAGTCTGCTTGAAACATCTCCACATGTAACCAGTGTTTTTGAGATGAATATGAGTAATGTGATCGAGCACCGACGATGGCATAAAAAGGAATACGCCGAGCAAGGGATCAATCTAACATTCACCGCCTATTTTCTTGCGGCTTCAGTCGCCGCCATACAGGAAGTTCCAGAGGTAAATGCGCGTTACCATGATGATTATCTGGAGATTCTTGAGGATGTGAATATCGGTGTCGGTACTGCGCTAGGGAATAAAGGACTGATTGTCCCGGTAATCCAACAGGTACAGGATATGTCGCTGTTCAAGATCGCAGAGTCTCTTCAGAAACAGACTGAGAAAGCCAGATCCGGTAATCTGGCTCCGGCAGATATGCGCAATGGAACGTTCACAATCTCCAACCACGGAACCAGCGGCAGCTTGTTTGCTGCGCCGATCATCATCAACCAACCACAGGTAGCAATACTGGGTGTCGGCAAGCTCGAAAAGCGGGTAGTTGTCGTAACGATTAATGGTGAAGACGAATTGAAAATCAAGCCGATGTGTTATGTGTCTCTCAGCATTGACCATCGCGCCTTAGATGCCTACCAAACCAATCTTTTCTTAGCACATTTTGTAAGAACGATGGAGGAGTGGGGGCAATAGCTACTGAAATCCTGTAAACAAAAGTGCCCGATCCTATAAAAATGATCGGGCACTTTTGTTTAGGGAATACGATCAGAGTATCAAGCGGACTATGATGAATGTTAAACCGACCAGAACGAAAAATATCATACCGGCCCAGCTGAGCAGGTACATGAACCTTCCCGGCTTCATGTTGTCGGGAGTGTGATCTGACATGATTAACCGGAAATTGAGGTATCCGTATATAGGGGCAGACAGGAACGCCATGATTGTCACTATATCTATCAATCCTGTAAGCGATTGCGCAAACAACATAATGATCAGCAGCGCACTCAGGCAGATGAAAGCCATCCAGCCGAGATAGAGCCAAGACAACTTCTGGGTACGAGAATCCATCAGCTCCGCTCCCACTGTCAGTGACCGGGAGTAACCGTCAATGACAGTAATCGTCGTAGAGAACATTGTTGCAAGGGCGGCCACTGCAATCAACGGGCCAGCCCAACTGCCAAGCAATTGCACATATACATCGACAAATTGAGTGACAAAGCCGCCGCTCGAGTCAGGTAAGCTGACTCCCGTGCCATACAAGCCCAATGCGCCAAGACTGAGAAAGGCCACCGCAAGCAAGGTACTGAGGCCATACCCGACGTTGAAATCTACACGGCCTTCTTGTTTTGTAACTTTGCTACCGCGAGAGGCTCCTTTGGCCTGCACCCAAAGGGATTGGAAAACAGACACTTCGATCGGTGCCGGCATCCAGCCCATCAGTGCCACCAAAAAAGCAAGAGAGCCAAGTGTCCATGGAGTCGGCGCAACAAAATTCGGCGCCTGCACCGGTTCGCTAAAGATTGCTCCCACTAGTGCTATCAAGGTCGCCACAGCTAGCACGGCCATTATCGGTTTTATAGCCCCGTCAAGTAGTCGATACTGACCACCTTTCAAAAGGAGTACACAAACCGCCATGACGGCTGCGGCCCAGACGGTCTGCGGCACCATGGCGCCGATAAAATGCTGCAGAATTGCAACCGTGAGGAATGTTACCGCTGCAGTGGAAGCCACGGCGGAAACGACCGCTAGACCCAAAAACAGATAAAGGAATCCTTTGCCCATACGTTTATAGCCATCGAGCAAATTCTCACCTGTCGCAATTGCGTAACGATGGCCGTACTCGAAGAATGGGTATTTCAACAAATTGATCAGCAGGACAAGTACTAACAGTTGGAAGCCAAAATCAGTACCGGCCCGGGTTGACTGAACAATATGAGAGGTACCGACGGCCGCGCCGGCCATCAACATACCTGGGCCGACGTACGCCCAGAGCTTCCTCAAGTTCATTTCTTCATTCTCTTGCTCAATTACTTCTGGCTGTGAAGCCTCTTTATTATTCATATTATTGCCTCATCTCGATTAACACGCCTGACACAATATCAGTGCATGACTACATGCCTGCTAGGCGGTGACTTCCCCCTGGAGTTAGTCCAGGCGTTGCGTAAATAGCTTATCCTCTTATTCCCTCTTGAATCTTCTAAATTTACCAAGGGCGGTAATTAACCGCTGAAGCTTCGCAGACTTATGCGACACATGTCAATATCGATTGGTAGTAATTGAGTATCGGTTTTCGTCATGGATCGCTCCCCACTAATTGTTCACAAACTCTCTACAATGTTGACATGGTCATGGAGTATTTCCTACTGTTGGCTGTGATCTACGTGATGATCAAGCAACAAGATACGCCACCGGATTAATTCAATGCCATACACTAAGAATCAGCAACACTCGTTGGTGCATGGCTCGGAGCGTTTATCCTGCGCTCTTTCCTCTTGGAATATTTTCGAAAGTTTCCGCACTTTTAATTTTCGGTGACCTTGTTCTTTTTTGGATCAGCCAGATTTCGACTAATGCAATACATAAAATTGACTTTAATCAATCATTGCGTATCATTAGCTCAGTTTTTATAATCCTGCCCGTCTGTAATGTGCTAAAAAAATACTGGAGAAGTCGAGTGAAAACCAAGAGTTACGTATATGGAGAATGGTTTGAGGGGCAAGGGGATGGCAAGGATGTGCGTCATGCGGTAACTGGTGAAATTGTCGCCAAAGTATCCAGTGAGGGTATCGATTTCTCGCGTGTGCTGGCTTATGGTCGTGAGGTTGGGGGGCCTGCGTTGCGTGATATGACCGTTCATGAGAGGGCCGGGCTGCTGAAACAGCTAGCTAAACACCTAACTAGTAAAAAGGATCAGCTTTACAAGATTTCCGCGTGGAGCGGGGCGACTAAGCGAGACAACGGTGTTGATATCGACGGTGGGATTGGCACCTTGTACAGCTACTCCAGCATGGCGCGTCGTGATTTTGGTGATGAAAAGTTTATTGTGGAAGGTGGTGCCGAGCGTTTGTCGGCCGACGGCAGTTTTACTGCGCGACATATTTTGGTATCTAAGCTAGGCGTATCGGTTCATATCAATGCTTTCAACTTCCCCTGTTGGGGAATGCTGGAGAAAATTGCTCCCAGCCTGATTGCAGGGGTTCCTGTAGTCGTCAAACCGGCAACTGATTCTGCCTACCTAACGGCAGCGATGGTCGAGGAAATTGTAGCGTCAGGGATACTACCCGATGGGGCGCTACAGCTTATTTGTGGCCGCACAGGGGACCTGTTTGATCACCTTACCGCTCAGGATGTTGTGAGTTTCACAGGCTCCGCAACCACAGGGAAAATGCTACGAAACGATCCCAATATTATTGAAAAAAATATCCCTTTCAACATGGAGGCGGATTCGCTCAATTGTTGCGTGTTAGGTGAGTCGGTTGCGGTCTCGGATCCTGAGTTCGATTTGTTTATTAAGGAAGTGGTCAGAGAGATGACCGTCAAGGCTGGTCAAAAGTGTACCGCCATCCGCCGAGTTCTTGTGCCTAGATCAAAAGTGCAGGCCGTCACAGATGCCCTGAAGGAGCGGCTTGCTAAGATAGTAATGGGGGATCCTCTGGCCGAAGGCGTCAAGATGGGCCCTTTAATAACGGCTTCTCAAAAAAATGATGTGCAGCGCAGCGTTGACGCATTGCTTGCGCGTTGCGAGCTGCTATTGGGTGGCAGTGACGATTTTGAAGTGATTGGAGAGGGCGTCAGTAGAGACGCATTTTATCCGCCCACGCTTTTATTGTGTGAGGATCCGCTGGACGCATCATCGCCCGCGCATGCGATTGAGGCCTTTGGTCCTGTTGCGACGATCATGCCTTATGAATCCATAAGCGAAGCGGTGCAGATTGCCAGTCTTGGATTGGGCAGTTTGGTGAGCTCCGTGGTAAGCCATGATGTACACGAAGCTCAAGAGCTAGTGCTGGGCTTTGCACCCTATCATGGCAGAATACTAGTTCTAAATAGGGACTGTGCAGCCTCATCTACCGGACACGGATCACCTTTGCCTCAGCTGGTTCACGGTGGGCCGGGCAGGGCAGGCGGAGGAGAGGAGCTAGGTGGCTTGCGCGCGGTCAAGCATTATATGCAGCGCACATCGGTGCAGGGTTCTCCCACAATGCTGATGAATATCGCTCAGGAATATATTCCCGGTGCCAATACGTTCAGCACAGATATCCACCCCTTCAGGAAACACTTTGAAGATCTCAAGATCGGCGAGAGCCTCACCACTCATCGGCGTACTGTCACTGAAACGGACATCGTAAATTTTGGTTGCCTGAGCGGCGATCATTTCTATGCGCATTTTGACGAAATTGCGGCGCGGGATTCTCTTTTCGGTAAGCGTGTAGCGCATGGCTACTTCGTAATCTCTGCTGCAGCGGGCATGTTTGTTGAGCCTTCCCCTGGTCCTGTTCTAGCCAACTATGGTTTAGAGAAGTTGCGCTTCATTGAACCCGTGGGTATCGGCGACACGATCCAGGTGAAATTGACAGTTAAGCAAAAAATTGCCAAAGAGAAGCGCACTGAGGAGGAGACAGCAACAGGTGTGGTTGTCTGGAGTGTTCAGGTCACCAATCAGGACGGTCAGTTGTGCGCGGACTACGATATCCTGACTCTGGTAGTACGCAAAGACGGTTGATACTTAACATCAGGGTTCGTGCTTTAGTTTGTGCTGACCTTGTGTGAAACGCGGACGATTTGGCTGGGGGCTGGACAATGGTTCAGCCTCTCGCAGAGAGGACAGCGAGCGCTGGGTGAGCTCCTGGTATTCCAGAGTGCCCATGGTTTTCCAGTTGATCTCATCTTCCGTTAGTAATCGTTTGACGGTAGCCGGGTTGCCCAATACGAGGCTTCTGGGAGGGCATTCAAACTTGGCTTTGATAAATGCTGTCGCTGCAACAATGCATTCTGGCCCGATTATGGCGTCGTCCATGATTACGGCATTCATGCCAATAAGCGAGTTTCGGCCTATACGGCAACCGTGGAGAACTGCACCATGACCGATGTGTCCGTCAGCTTCAATGACGCAGTCCTTTTCGGGAAAGCTATGAACCACGCAAGTGTCCTGCAGATTCGCGCCGGCTTCCATGACTATTCTTCCAAAGTCGCCGCGTAATACCGCATTGGGACCAACGTAACAATTGGCGCCAATAATGACGTCGCCTATCAAAACAGCAGTGGGGTGTATGTAAGCGGTAGGCGATACAACAGGTATCAAATCTTCAATAGCGTAACAAGGCATGAGCTGTATTCCTTAAATGTAAATTGGTATCGGTGAGCTCTAATATGCAGGTCCTCTGCGTTCACATGTGATGAAAAATAATAGTAAGAAGGAACGTATTATGCATTACAAAAATATTAAGTACGACGTTAAAAACGGTGTCGCAATACTCACCTTGAACCGGCCACAGTCGCTCAACAGTTTTACAACAGAAATGCACGAAGAAGTTAAGCAAGCCATGAAGGATGTGCGTACTAATAGCAATGTTCGCTGTCTTCTTATCACGGGCGAAGGTCGTGGCTTCTGCGCTGGGCAGGATCTAAATGATCGTGCGGTCAAGGTGAGTGATGAGCGTCCTGATTTGGGCGAGTCCGTAGAGAAATACTACAACCCGTTCATTCGTGGAATAATGACGCTGGAAAAGCCAGTGCTTTGCGCGGTAAACGGCGTGGCTGCCGGGGCGGGCGCTAGTATTGCGCTAGCTTGCGATATTGTTCTGGCTGCACGTTCAGCAATTTTTGTTCAAGTATTTTGCAAAATAGGCCTGATTCCAGATTCTGGTGGTAGCTGGAATCTCCCTCGAGCGATTGGCGTGCCCAGAGCGAAAGGGCTGGCTCTGTTGGGCGATAAATTGTCGGCTGAGAAAGCCGAGGCTTGGGGCATGATTTGGCAATGCATTGATGATGAAGCACTAATGCAGGAAGCCATAAAAATGGCTGAACATCTAGCGACGCAACCCACAAAAGGATTGGCCAACATTAAGCGGCTTATCAATGAGTCCTATAACTCATCTTTACACGAACAGTTGGAGAATGAGAAGGCTGCCATGCGCACGCTAGGTTACAGTCACGATTACCAAGAAGGTGTTGCAGCCTTTTTGGAGAAGCGTAAACCTACTTTCAAGGGTGACTAGGCCGTGACCTTATTGTAGTTAATCAGCAACAGCGCGTGACAGCCAAATTCAAGGGGCAGTCTGTGCGGATTGAAGGTTCTGTTATTTCGGAGAAATTATGAAAAAGATGAAACTGGCACTTATTTGCGATGCAGTTCGGACCCCTATCGGCCGCTACGGTGGCGCTTTGTCGGCTGTGCGGGCCGACGACCTCGGCGCAATTCCCATCAAGGCCTTGATGGAGCGTAATCCATCAGTAGATTGGTCAAGGGTTGATGATGTTTTTTATGGTTGTGCGAATCAGGCTGGCGAGGACAATCGCAATGTTGCGCGGATGAGCAGCCTGCTTGCAGGTTTACCAACATCGGTACCCGGAAGCACACTGAATCGCCTATGCGGATCGGGAATGGATGCTGTAGGCAGCGCCAGCCGTGCTATTAAAGCGGGAGAGATCGGGCTCGCCATCGCTGGGGGTGTCGAATCCATGTCCCGTGCGCCTTTTGTCATGGGCAAGTCGGATACAGCGTTTGGGCGCAATGTGGAGGTCTATGACACCACAATTGGCTGGAGATTCGTCAATAAAGTTTTGCAGAAGCAATACGGTATAGATTCAATGCCGGAAACAGCAGAGAACGTTGCCGAGCAGTTTGATATTGATAGGAAGTCTCAGGACGAATTTGCACTTCGCAGCCAGCAGCGTGCGATTGCCGCACGCAACAGCGGGGTCTTCGCCGAAGAGATCGTGCCTGTGCGTATTCCACAGCGTAAACAAGAAGATTTGTTAGTCGAGCATGATGAGCACATACGGGACGATGCCTCGTTGGAAGCACTGTCTCGATTGGGGACGCCGTTTCGTGAGAATGGCACTGTGACGGCGGGTAATGCCTCTGGTGTCAATGACGGTGCCTGCGCGATATTGCTGGCTTCAGAGGAGATGGCAAGAGAGTTTAACTTAACACCTAGGGCGAGGGTGGTGGCCATGGCGACTGCAGGCGTTGAGCCTCGGATCATGGGGTTCGGTCCGGCGCCGGCTGTCCGCAAAGTATTGGCTATCGCGGGTTTGAGTCTGGCAGATATGGATGTCATTGAACTAAATGAAGCCTTTGCTGCGCAAGGCCTGGCGGTCCTGCGGGATCTCGGCTTGCCGGACGACGCCGCCCATGTGAACCCGAATGGTGGCGCCATCGCCTTAGGGCATCCATTGGGCATGAGTGGTGCCCGGCTCCTGACTACTGCCACCTATCAATTACACCGTACAGGTGGTCGTTTTGCCCTATGTACCATGTGCATTGGTGTCGGTCAGGGAATAGCCATTATTATCGAGCGTGTATAAAGAAAATATGATACTTAGCATTTACATTAAATATTAAAAATGTATCATTAAGGTCGAGCTAAATAGTAGAGGTGTCTCCGATGGCTGATTACAGAATGAACGAAGCAGAACTGGAAAAGGTTTTTCAGGACCGAATCGACGATGAGCAGAAGATTGAGCCTAAGGACTGGATGCCTGACACCTACCGCAAGAACTTGATTCGCCAGATGTCGCAACATGCTCATTCTGAAGTGATAGGTATGCAGCCTGAAGGCAACTGGATTACACGAGCACCGAGTTTGCGTCGCAAAATGATATTGCTTGCCAAGGTGCAGGATGAAGCAGGGCATGGCCTCTACATTTACAGTGCAGCCGAAACCCTAGGCGCAAGTCGTGAAGAAATGGTGCAGGCATTGCACGACGGGAAAGCAAAGTACGCGTCTATTTTCAACTACCCCTCCCTGACCTGGGCCGATGTCGGCACAATTGGTTGGCTTGTGGATGGCGCTGCAATCGTGAATCAGATAACCCTGCAGCGCACCTCTTATGGTCCCTACGCTCGAGCTATGGTAAGAGTTTGTAAGGAAGAGAGTTTTCACCAGCGCCAAGGTTATGAAAGTCTGATGGTGCTTGCTTTTGGCAGCAAGGAACAAAAACTGATGGCCCAGGATGCTCTTAATCGTTGGTGGTGGCCTTCGTTAATGATGTTTGGGCCCCATGACGCTGAATTCGCACACAGTGCTCAGTCCATGAAGTGGAAGATCAAGCGCAAAAGCAATGATGAGCTTCGTCAGGCATTTGTTGATCAAACGGTTCCGCAGGCAGAGTTCTTGGGGCTGAAAATTCCTGATCCGGATTTGAAATGGAATGAAGAGCGCGGTCATTATGATTTCGGCGAGATCGATTGGGATGAGTTCTATCAAGTCATCAACGGCAACGGACTTTGTAATCGACAAAGAATTGTTCATCATCGCCGCGCTCAAGACAATGGCGCATGGGTGCGAGAGGCCGTAGTCGCCTACGATGAGAAGCAGAAGGCACGCAAAATAAAAGCTGCCTGAAATTATCAGTGAGAGGTATTTATTAGAATGGCGACAACAAGTGATTTCCCTCTGTTCGAAATCTTTATTCGTTCCAATCGTGGTCTGGACCACAAGCACGTGGGTAGTCTGCACGCAAAGGATTACGAGCAGGCGCTGGAATATGCACGGGATTGTTATACCCGAAGAAGCGAAGGCGTCAGTATATGGGTTGTAAAATCTAGCGACATCGTTGCTTCCCAAGAAGAGGACGCAGTGAGTTTTTATGATCCCATGGACGACAAGCCTTATCGTCATGCGTCGTATTACAAGTTGCCCGAAGCGGTCAATAATATGTAATGGCCTGTAGGGTCAACACCATACATCTGGAGTCGGTGATGAACGATACAAGACAAGAGCTTTTCGACTTTGTGGTCGCCTTGGCAGACGATGCCATGGTGCTGGGGCAGCGACTCTCCGAGTGGTGCTCGAATGCACCCTATCTGGAGGAAGATCTGGCGTTGACCAATGTTGCACTGGATTATGTTGGCCGCGCGAAGATGTTCTATGAATATGCATCCAAGTTGGACGGCGAGAAGAGTGCTGACGATATTGCGTTTATGCGAGATGGTCGTGAGTTTCGCAATCTGCTCATCATGGAGCTGCCGATTGGTGATTTCGCGTTTTCAATGACGAGGCAGTTCCTGGTTGATGTGTTCAACGTCGAGTACATGACTCAATTACAGAAGTCAGCGGATTCACAGATCGCTGCCATTGCGGGTAAAGCAGTAAAGGAGTGTCACTATCATTTGCGCCGTAGCCACGAGTGGGTAGTGCGACTCGGAGATGGGACCGAGGAAAGCCATGAGCGAACTCAGAAAGGGATTGACGATCTTTGGGGCTATATTGATGAGCTTTTCGTGAACACGGATTCGGAAGTAACGCTGATGAAAGAGAGCGTTGCAGTTGATAGGACTTTATTGCGCGACGCCTGGAGCAAGCAGGTCGACGCTGTATTGGAAGAAGCGACCCTCAATAAACCAGGCATTGACTGGTCGGTGACGGGAGGGCGTCAAGGTATCCATACTGAGCATTTTGGACATATGCTGGCAGAAATGCAGTTTTTGCAAAGAGCATATCCAGGTCTGGAATGGTGAGAAGCTATGTCTAGTATCCCCATCGTTTCCGCTGAGTTCAATGAACGCTGCGTTCATCGGGAAGCAAGCGGCAATAACGAAATATGGGCGCTCCTAGATCAGGTAAAAGATCCGGAGATACCTGTTATTTCCATCTGGGACTTGGGTATCTTACAGGACGTTCGCAAAGAGGGCGGTAAAGTGTCCGTCGTGATTACACCTACCTATTCAGGTTGTCCTGCTATGCGCGAAATCGAGCAGGATATCCAGAGTGTTCTCAAGCAGGCAGCCTATCCCAACGTAGATGTAATTAGCCGACTGGCGCCTGCCTGGACTACCGATTGGATGAGTCCGGAGGGGCGTGAGCAACTTAGGGAATACGGAATAGCGCCTCCTCAACAAGTTGCAGGTAAAAAACTGCAGTGCCCCCAATGTGGGTCAAGCGACACATCACTAATCAGTGAGTTCGGGTCAACATCGTGCAAAGCACTATATAAGTGTAACGAGTGTCTCGAACCTTTTGATTATTTCAAATGTATTTGAAAGGCAAAAATAATGAGCAATAACACTTTTTACCCATTGTCTGTCTCGGAGATAAGGCCTGAGACTGACAGCGCCGTTTGTATCACCTTTGATGTTCCTGATGAGTTAAAAGAAAAGTTTCGATTTGTCCAAGGGCAGCACCTTACTCTCAAAACGACTATCGACGGGGAAGAGGTACGTCGCTCCTATTCCATATGCTCAGGAGTTGACGATGGCAAGCTGCAGGTAGGCATCAAGCGCATCGAGGATGGTATCTTCTCAAATTTTGCCAACAACGAGCTTAAGGTAAGGGACAGTATTGAGGTCATGCCACCGCGTGGAGAGTTTTATACCTCGTTGGACGCCGGCAATGCTAAGAACTATATGTGTATTTGCGCTGGCAGCGGAATTACACCCATATTATCGATTGTGAAATCCATCTTGTCGCGAGAGCCCCTGAGCCGCGTTACCGTTTTACTGGGCAATCGAAACTCGTCTACTGTCATGTTTAAGGAAGATCTGGGATTCCTGAAAAACCGCTATATGACACGCTTGAACTGGCTCAACATTCTCAGCCGGGAGCAACAAGACGCAGAAGTCCTCTTTGGCCGCCTTGATAACAAAAAGGGAGGAGAGCTGAACAAGAAGAAATTGATTGATATTGCCAATACGGATGAATTCTTTCTATGTGGACCCGAGTCCATGATTTCTGAAGTTTCCCGAGGGCTGCGGGACTTCGGTATTGACCAGAGCAAGATACACTATGAATTGTTCTTCTCCTCTCCCGAGGATGCGCAGGCTGCGATCGAAAAACATCAGGATCGTGCCAAACGCTTAGCTGGCCGGGTTAGCGAAATGAATGTGAAGGTAGGTGGCCGTTCCATCCATTTCGACCTGACCGCTGATGGGGAGAACATCCTTGACGGCGCCATGCGCAATGGGGCCGACTTGCCATTTTCCTGTAAGGCAGGAGTCTGTGCGACCTGCAAGGCCCGCCTGGTGAAAGGAGAGGTTGAAATGGATCTTAATCACTCCCTGACGGAGCAGGAAGTCAAAGATGGTTTTATCCTAACCTGTCAATCCCATCCTATCAGTGAACATGTGGTCGTCGATTTTGATCAGGTTTGATAACTTCTGCGTCGAACCTACCAAATGATCTCCGATCACTAGTGTCCCAACGTTTAATCGAACAATATTAACTGGTTAGGTAAATCCGTCTCAGAACAGGAGAGTTCATTACCCGAAAGTACCTGATATAGTGGCATATTCTCGAATATCGTCACGC
>Ga0209390_10006243_pt1 | contig 16168 bp, 15 predicted proteins | sample BON01_FD_187212 | JGI IMG/M metagenome (GOLD analysis project Ga0209390, IMG submission 187212) | Freshwater microbial communities from Lake Bonney liftoff mats and glacier meltwater in Antarctica - BON-01 (SPAdes) (version 2) | ecosystem: Environmental > Aquatic > Freshwater > Ice > Glacier... | reverse complement strand
CCTTGTGTGCCGGCTGACGACAAGCCTGTCTCCCCGAACCGTTATTATCGCTGCAGTAAGAAAACCGCCTCACGGCGTCCACCACGTACCTGGCGAACCCGAAAAGATCCCTTTGAAAAAACGTGGGATGAGATTAAGCTGAGGTTAGAACTGATGCCAGAAACGGGCGCTATGGTGCTTATTCCCTGGCTCATGACTAAATATCCAGGTGAGTACACTCTAAATCAAACTCGAACATTACAGCGCAGAATCGCTCAGTGGCGACTCGATCAAGGCTCTCAGGAAGAGCAAATGCGCAAGATTATGACCACAGAAACACCCTGGCCGGCGTTGCATATTGAAATTGCGGCTTCTCAACCCGACGGAATGACGAGCAAAAAGGTTGTTGATGCCCGCCAATCTCTGTAATGACCGTAGCACTATTCAGTAAAGTGAAGACTAAAAAGGGAAAGGGAAAATAACGCTACCGGTGTGTGAGGGAATGATACCCAGTAGTTTGATTTTATACTGAGGCAATACGAACCGGCCAGGTTAATTGTCGTCTAACACCGTCCATCAGTGAGCAATGACAATCCCTATTCAGAATCGTTATTCCGAACGCTTAAATACACACCGCAATACCCTGACCGGCCCTTTGCAGACCTGCTGGCAGCACGCACCTGGGTGCAGTGGTTTATCGATTGGTACAATCATGAACACCTGCATAGCGCGATAAACTTTGTTACCCCTGAGCAGCGCCACCAAGGGCTGGACGTAGAAATATTGGCGCAACGCAAGCAGGTATATGAACAAGCAAAATCACACCATCCAGAGCGCTGGAGTGGTGAGATAAGAAACTGGGAACCTGTAGGAGAGGTTTACCTTAACCCGGAAAAGAAACAGTCTGAAACCGAGGAAAAAAAGGCGGCATAACTTTAAACTTTAGGCGACAACTCTCTTGACAAACGCCGCTGGTGAGCTTGTGCTTTGCATAGTTGCAGATGCCTACACAGTGCCTTCTTAGAGATTTTGCAAACTTTTTCAGGTAGAGCATGTTCGACTCCTGCGCTATCAGTATATTCCAATAGAGAAATGATACTGAACTCTGGGTCTTGATAGCAGCCATCCATGTGCTTGCTATGCAGCCTGATTACTCTGTTCAGAGATGGTTTTAAAGAGTTGTTGTTTGGCGTCCTTGAGTTGTTTAGCCGCTTCATTATCATTGATTGAAAAAGCAATTGCATCCAATTGCTTTATAGTGATGTCCGGTTTCAGATATTGGCTGGGTTTGTCGAGTGATTTGAACTTGTCATACGGTGTCATCATGGCGTCATAGGGGTAAGTTTTTATCTGCTTCCCTTTGGCGTTGGTTTTGGTTACCGGGAAGAAGCAAGGCCGATGATAATTGATGTAGGGGTTCAGGTAGTCTTGATGAAACTGATTAACCAGTGGTGCCAGGTGTTGCTGGATGTGGCTGTAACCCAGATGTTTCCTGATGATAGATCCGTTTTTGGATTCGACCAAGGCGTTATCGTTGGAGTGTCGAGCCCGGGATTTGGTCAATTCTATCAGGAGTTTCTTGAGTAGCTTGACCACATGCCTATTGATGTACTCGGAGCCGTTATCGGCATGAAATTCAAGAATGACAAAGGGGAACTGATCCAATAACTGTTCGAGTACCGGAATCAGGTAGCGTTCGGATATTTTCTCGACGGCACAGACAACTTCAACCTGGGTGACCTCATCCACGGCATTAATATGGTAGAGCCCTTTGATACCGTCCAGGTCGCCTTGATGAACCGTATCGACTCGAATATAGCCGGGCTGGCCATTGGGCTGTGGTTTGCGCCGCTCGCCAATAGAGGAGGCTTTGGGTCGTGTTTTATCGAACTGGCGACGATTCCTCTGATAAGTTTTGGAATGCCTCAGATTGTAGAGGTGTGATACGGAGATGCCTGCCAATCGCTGATAGCCGGGGAGTTTAAACAGTTGCCAGGCACGCTCGCAGAGCTTTTTGGTGGCGGGCCCGGAGAGCGTGCCATGCAGCTCATCCAATTTAGCCAGAAGGTGCCGATCCGCATCCGTGTATTTGCACGTAAAGCCATTACCTGCACTGGATCTGGGTCGCAGCTGTCCCCGTTTGAGCCAGATTTTGGTCAACCGCTTTACCTGAATCCGCGAATAGCCACTGACATGTGTCATGAAGCTGAGCAGCAGCCCTTTATCGGGCTTTGACAAGCGGTGATAGGCAAACCGAATGAGGGTGCGACGAATGAAGTCGTAGCGTTCAGTTTTGGTGTGCAGGGAGAACTCGACACTCTGGGTGCCGTCAAGAAAGGCACGTACCTGCGCCAGCGTTGGGAGTGTTAGAAATTCTGTGTCAATCCTATAATCTATACGAAAGAGGATTACACAATGACAGAGAAATTCGATTTTGAACAGGCGTTAGCCGATCTAAAAGCTGGCAAGCCAATCACCGGCAAAGACAGTGTGCTGGGACCGTTGGTTAAACAACTGACTGAAGCCGCCTTGGAAGCCGAGATTGATACCCACTTGGCGCAGGAGATTGCTCCCAACCGCAAGAACGGCAAGACCCGTAAAACCATGAAGAGCAGCTCCGGTGCTTTTGATTTGGAGACGCCGAGAGACCGGTCAGGCACTTTTGAGCCGCAGCTGGTCAAGAAGCACCAGACCCATGTCAGCGATGAGATCGAGGCCAAGATTTTATCCATGTATGGCCTCGGTATGAGTTACCGGGACATGGCTGGCCACGTTGAGGATATGTATGGCATCAGTGTCTCAACCGCCACGCTCAGCGCCATTACCGACAAGATCATTGACGAGGTAAAGGAATGGCAGCAACGACCACTGGATAGCCATTATCCGTTCGTCTGGATGGATGCCATTCACTACAAGATCCGCGATAACGGCCGTTATGTGTCCAAGGCGATTTACACCGTCCTGGCCTTAAATATCGAGGGCAAAAAAGAAGTTCTTGGCCTGTATCTATCTGAAAGTGAAGGAGCTAACTTCTGGCTGTCAGTGCTAACCGACCTCAACAACCGGGGCCTAAAAGACATCCTGATCGCATCGGTGGACGGCCTGACGGGCTTCCCGGACGCCATCAACGCCATATTCCCAGATACTGAAGTTCAGCTGTGCATTGTTCATCAGATCCGCAACTCGCTGCGCTACGTGGCTTCCAAACACCAGAAAATGTTCATGGTCGATCTGAAGCGAGTTTATAAGGCGGTATCGAAACAAGCCGCTGAAACGGCGCTGGATGATCTGGAGGAACGCTGGGGTCAAAAATATCCGATTGTGATCAAGTCATGGCGCAATAAATGGGAGAATCTGACGGTGTATTTTAAATATCCAGAGGAAATCCGGAAGGTGATTTACACCACCAATTCGATCGAGGCTGTGCACCGCCAGTTCCGCAAACTGACCAAGAGCAAGGGCGGTTTCCCCAACGAAAACAGTCTGCTGAAACTGCTGTATCTTGGCATCCAGAACGCCAGTAAAAAATGGACTATGCCGATCCGGAACTGGAATCTTGCCCTGTCTCAACTGGCGATATTCTTTGAAGGCCGACTTGATGATGCCCTGGAATTATGATTTTATGAGTAAGCAGGAACTACGTTGACACAGAATTCTGAACGCCCTCCCAGCGTTTTTAAATGATCGTCATTCATGATGGTATTCATCCTTCCATCATGAACAGAATCAGGCTACTTCAGTATCATTTCGTGTTAGAAACACGACCCCCGTTCAGTATCATTTCGTATTGGAAGAGGCTGGGGGTTGCTATTTTATCGTTTGATGCAACATGCTGTGGCTATGCAGCCGACTTCATATCAGGATATAGTCGAAAATCATGACCACAAGATATAGTGGCGACTTTCGTTAAGTGCATAGCCCATTTCCTGTATTTAACCGATCGCAAGAAAGAAGTGATTATCTCGGGTGGGTTTAACATTTATCCGGCAGATATAGAGCAGGTTTTAGCAGAATTTCCAGAGATTCTGGATGCAGCCGTGGTCGGAGTCCCGTCTAATAAATGGGGTGAAACGCCGATAGCATTCGTGCGTGCACCAGGGAGTGATGCACTGGAAATCAAAGAAAAAGTAAATTCCAAAGTAGGGAAGTTTCAACGCGTTGCTCAGGTGGTTCTCGTGGATGATATACCCCGCAGCTCCATCGGCAAGGTGTTAAAACGGGAACTACGCGACGCATTTTTGCGTGAAAGCGAAGAGCATGCTGGCAACAACTCTGACGCTACTGCCAAGATCAGGAAAGAAGTATGAAAACAAGAGCAGCAATATTGACTGAAATGGGTGCACCTTATCCATACGCGCAATCGCGTCCACTTGAGATACGTGAGGTTGAACTGGACCCACCGAAGCAAGGCGAAGTTTTGATTCGTATTGCTGCAGCGGGGCTTTGCCATTCGGATCTCTCGGTGATCAATGGTGACCGCCCTCGACCGATGCCGATGGCACTGGGGCATGAAGCGGCAGGCGTAATTGAGCAGGTAGGGCCAGGAGTCGAGGATTTGATTCCGGGTGATCATGTGGTCATGACTTTCATGCCAAGTTGCGGTCATTGTCTTCCTTGCGCCGAGGGGCGACCGGCACTATGTGAGCCTGGTGCTGCGGCAAATGGAGCTGGCACACTGTTGGGGGGTGGTCGTCGTATCCATTCACCTGACGGTGATATACACCATCATCTTGGCTGTTCTGCCTTTGCCGAACATGCGGTCGTTTCACGCCGTTCGGTCGTTAAAATTGACCCCAAACTGCCGCTTAAAGAGGCGGCTTTGTTCGGATGTGCCGTGCTGACCGGCGTAGGCGCTGCGATTAATACTGCACAAATCCGGGCAGGACAGAGCGCCGTGGTGATCGGGCTTGGGGGTGTGGGTTTGTCCACCCTGATCGGCTGTTCAGGAAGTGGTGTCAATCCACTGATTGCAGTTGATCTTTCACCTGAAAAACTGGATCTGGCCCTTACTCTGGGTGCAACCCACGCAGTCAATGGTGCAGATCCCGATGCAGTCCAGCAAGTCCGCGATGCCACTTTAGGCGGTGTCGATGTTGCTTTTGAAATGGCGGGATCGGTCAAGGCGCTTGAAAATGCAATGGCGATGACCCGCCGCGGCGGAACTACGGTCACCGCCGGTCTGCCACCGCCTGATGCCCGCCTGCCGGTTGATGTGGTTTCCCTGGTGGCGGAAGAGCGCACCTTGAAAGGTAGCTATATAGGTAGCTGTGTGCCGGTCCGGGATATCCCGCGCTACATCGCGCTTTATCGTGCGGGCAGGTTGCCGGTTGATCGATTAATGAGCGGAACATTAGCACTTGAGGAGATAAACACGGGTTTTGATCGCTTGCATCGAGGCGAGGCCGTGCGTCAAGTTATTGTTTTTGATTGAGAGGCAGAAAAATGAGTCGTCCCGAGCCCCCTGAGCGCAATGTATTTCCCCGCTTTGTCGCCATCACCACCCGATGGATGGACAACGACGCTTACCGGCATCTGAACAATGTCGTTTATTATTCCCTGTTTGACACCGCAGTAAACCAGTTGCTGATCGAGAATGGTCTGCTGGATATTGACGCCAGCCCTTCCATTGGCTTGGTGGTGGAAACCGGGTGTCAATACTTCTCTTCCATCGCTTTTCCTGATCGCGTTCATGTAGGTGTTCGAGTCACCAAAATTGGCCGATCCAGTGTCCGTTACGAGCTCGGGATCTTCCGTAATGAAGAGGATATCGCGGCAGCAACAGGACACTTCGTTCACGTGTATGTAGATCGCGAAAACAGAAAGCCTGTCGAAATATCATCTGATCTGCGTGAGTTTTTCCAGACACTGGAGCCTGATGATGAGTAGAGCGGTAATTGCCAGATAGATTAAGGCTCTAGTATGACATACTAGTATTTTGGCTACCTTTCATTGGCAACTACATGACCGCACCCACCAAGAAGATCAGCACTCGCAAGCGGCAGTACCGGACAACCACCAAGAAAACAGCATCGGAACTCAACCCAAAGGACCTACAAAGCCTGCAAACGCGCAACGAAATTCTGGACGCCGCGGAGGAGCTTTTTGCGTATCACGGTTTGTACGGCGTTACGGTACGCAATATAGCCGAGAAGGCAGGTGTCGATACTGCCTCGGTCCACTACTATTTTGGTACCAAGGATCAGGTATTTGAGACCGTTTTTGAACGACGAACCCACACAATCAATAAGGCTCGCTTGATGGCACTGGACCATTACGAAGCAGAAGCGGGAGATGCGATTACGGTTGAAGGTGCTGTACGAGCATTTCTGGGACCGATTCTTGATAATGATCAGCAAAATGATGCGGGCTGGCGCAATTGGTCAGCTTTGGTCGCACTAGCGAATAACAGTAAGGAATGGGGCGGAGAGATGATGAGCCGGTACTTCGACAAGGTGATTCACCGTTTTATTGAATTGCTGCGCAAGGCCATGCCGGAAGCGCGAGACGAAGACCTTTATTGGGCTTACCAGATGTTCTCCGGTTCATTAATGGTCATTCAGGCATCGACAGGTAGAATCGAGCTGCTATCGGGAGGCAAGTGTAGCTCTGATGATGTAGATGCTTTTGGTGAGCGATTGGTTGCTCATGCCACCGCTGGGTTTGAGGCGGTATGTCAAAAATAAGGACACCAGGTCGATTGCAAAACGATTTAGTTAATACTTTCCGACTTATTATTCTTGCTAATCTGGGTAAACTCATTGGTTAGCTCAAACTCGCAACGGACAAGTCCGCTATGAGTCAAAACACCCTATGCCAACGGGACCAGGCATATCTTATTCGAACCGCTGGATTTCATCTCCAGACTGGTTGCTTTGGTTCCCAAGCCCAGATTAACCTCACCCGTTTCCATGGCGTCTTCGCCCCCCAACAGTAAACACCGTATGCAGGTCACCCCTGGTAACGACTTTCAGGTCAACGCCTATCTCACTCCAACATCGCGTCAGTGTCGAGTTGATAGCGGCGTTTGAGGGCCTCGCTTACAATTAGTAGATTGGCATAGAAACTGCTGGGCCGACTACTTTCCATACACCACCTGATTGTCGCTTTGGGTAGCGCCAGTCTAAGTGATATCAGTGCGCAGCTACAACCGCATGCTACGAGTCCTATTTCACTCCTCCAGAAGCGAGACGCAGGCTTCGCAAATCCTTGAGGATCGCGCACACAAGGAAAAGCAGGCCGGCATAGCCCACCGTCGGGTAGATCAGGTTGAGCAGCTTGCCGAAGGGCAACAGCATGCCGCCGAAATAGCCCAGCAGCGTCAGACTAATCACCAGCAGCCGGTAGCGGCTTGTGCCCTCCTCGGAAAAGCGCTCGCAGACGGTCCACAGCAGCGGTGTAACGGTGGAGTAGATACCCAGGAAAATTACCACTGCAAATATCAGCCCGTAAATGGGCAGTACTTCGCTGGCCAGCGCCAAGATCGGTACATCCGCCTGATACACCGCGGTAATATTGCCCAACAGCGCGAGCACTACCAACAGCATCGCGCAGATATAGAGCCCGGGTCCCAGAATAGACGAATAAATCAGGTCTTTTTCGCTCCCCGTAGTTGCAGCCACCGCGGGCAGAAAACTGGCCAGACCCGGCAGGGTCATGCAGGCGTAAAGCAGTGCCGATAACAACCAATGCGGGGAAGCCCTTAATAAATCGAGTTCGGACACCAGACGCGCACCGGGTTTAATATCGGGCAGATGCCCGGCCAGGGCCATCACCGCAATGGTGATAGTCAGTACCGCGATAAGTGGTCCGATGCTGCTGATAATATCGACGATACGACTCAGGCCCAGCAGCAGGGTCCCCAAGGAAAGTAACGCCATCAGGCCGCTGCCTACATAAAACGGTACATCATAGGCCTGCCGCAGCGTTGCCCCAGCACCCGCCAACATGATGGCGTGAACTGCAACTATGAATATCATAGTGTACCAGGTGAGGAAAATACCTATAAATTTGCCGCAGTAATGCCCGAATACATCCTCATTACGAATGAGCCTGTAATTTTTCCCGGTCCTCATCAGCGAGGCGCAGGCATAGAAGAAGACCGACAGGGATAGCAGGGCACCTACGACCCCCTGTAAACCATACGCGACGAAAAACTGCATGGCTTCCTGGCCAGTGGCAAAACCTGAACCAATTAGGAACGCCAAAAATACACCTGATACTCTGGCGACGGTCAGCCAATTGACAGATCCCCGGCACCGGACGGTCATGAAATCAACCTTGGCTCAAGCCACCGTCCACCAGCAGGTGGGTGCCGTTTACAAAACCAGACTGGTCAGCACACATCATAAGCACCACGCCGGCAATATCTTCTGGCGTGCCACAGCGTTTCAGGGGTGTGCGTTCCAGGAACCAGCTCTTGGTCTCCTCTGGTAGCCCCCCTGCCTTTACACCACCGGCGCTGTTGGCATCCGTAAGCTCGGTTTCTACCAGGCCGGGGCACACGGCAAGGCAGCGAATATCATCCGCACCGTGGTTGACTGCTACCTGCCGCGTAAGACCAATTACGCCGTGCTTGGCCGCAGTATATTCCACGCTGGTTTGTGGCAGAGCCCGGGTACCCAATATTGAGGAGTTATTGATGATAACACCGCCACCGGTTGCTACCATCGCTGGCAGCTGGTACTTGATACAGTAAAAAACCCCTGTCAGGTTCACATTGATCATCCGTTGCCAATCGGCGTCCTGTATATCACCGATCGGGACCAGATGGCTGTCGATGCCAGCGTTGTTGAAAGCGTAATCCAGGCGCCCGAACGCCGCCACAGTCTCATCGACCATCCTTTTGCAGCTGCTGGTATCGGCGACATTCACCACGCTGCAACGGGCCGCGCCGCCCTCCGCGCAGATACCCTCAGCAGCCGCGGCCACGTCTTCCTTCAAATCCGCCAGCATGACACTAGCGCCTGCTTTGGCAAATGCTCTGGCCGTGGCCAGGCCAATACCCTGTGCCGCACCAGTCACCAGAGCGACCTTGTCGGTTAAATCAATTGGCTCCTCGCTGTTTCAAGTGGGTAACCCAAAATTGAGTTTGCCACCGATCAGATAAATCATGGCAATGAGATTTCGGTTGGTGCGATATCCCCGCGCTCTGGCTTTGGCTGACTGGACGAGACTGTTGAACCCTTCCAACATTCCGTTGTTGATTCTGGAGTGGAACCAGCGAAGCACACCGTCCCAGTGCCGCTTGATCGTATATGCTGCATCTATGATGGGTTGCAAACGGCTATGGGTTGCCCAGAAATACCACTTTTTAAGAAAGGTTTCCGCTGTCGCTAGTGGTTGAGTAAAAAAATCAAATCCGCCTCGTCAGAAAAATACGTGGGTAGTTTTCGGCACGGGTAAAGCCCCAAGCGTATGATACAAGGCGATTTCAGCTGCGTGATAGGTTCGAAAACCATAGGCTCTTCTGGTAGTCAGTTTTGCTTTGGTGTTAAAACCCTCAACAATACCACTGGAAAACTGCTTTTTAGCCCGAAACCAATTGAGTAACAAAGGCCGGTGCCGCCTGAGCATTCTGGCCACTCTCTTCATGGGTTCAATCTTTGATCGCATTGTTTTTGTACACCACTTGTCAAGAAATTCACCGGCCCAATAAGGTGAGGTGTATTGCCAGAATAACTGAAACTCTTCTTTTAACAGGTAACTCCTGATCGAGCGTAAATTGTACCTCAACAGATCTGCCAGTCGTGTCTCCTGTTTGGCTGTCAGGTTCTCCGGGCGTTTCAGTAATAGCCAACGGGTTTTCGTTAAGACCGGTTCGTGACCCTGCTCTTTTAACGCTCTGGCTTCCTGTGCTCGAACTTCATCAATGGCCTTACTCAGATGGCTCATAATATGAAAGCGATCCAGAATATTCAGCGCATTGCCAGCCTTTTTGGCAATCACCTTCAAGTACGGTTTCCACATGTCACTACAGATAAATTTCAGCGCCTGGCTGCGTTCCTTGCCGAACCAGCGAAAGAACCTTAACAAGGTCTTGACCGTGCGTTTCTCGCCGACCCACAGCAAGCGCTTACAATGCCCGTCAATCTGATAGACCAGCGTCAAGTGCCGGTGGCCTCGCTGCCAGGCGATCTCGTCAACACCAATGGCCTCAATACCTGACAAATTCTGATGTTTACGTCCCCAGGTCACCGCACGCTCTACCGAACAAAACACATGATCCCAGGTGGTGTGAAACGCCACTGCCACTTCCTTCCAACTCAGCCGCTTCGCCCAACCGGCCAAAAACCAGGCATACGCCTCAGTCAGTCGGTGCTTGCCTTCTACCCACGGCATCTTCTCTACCCGAACGCCACAGTCGGGACACTCAACCCGACGTGGTGCATAAACAAAAAACACCTTGTTACCCCACATCGGGATGAACTCAAAACGCCGCTCAGGCAGGCTATCGTAACCGGGCCTTTTGCAGCCGCAACAGCTACATACCGGACGGCTGTTTAAGCGGGCTTTTACTTCAACCTCAAGGGTTGGAACCGATGTGCCTTCAACCCAATAAACCGTTCCGTAGACAAATGATTTGAATTTTTGCACGCGATTGAGGATAGTCTTGATCTGCATCCTGTTCCTTTTGTTCTGTTCGATGGTGAGTTCGTACTTCCATCTTGTCAGAACGGGGGCAGGATGCACTACCCTCAAAACTCAAAAAGCTACCTCAATTGCAACGAATCCGTTATATTTTTACCCACAAATTTTCCTGAAGAGCCAAAAATCCTGGAAGTTTAAGCGGATATGATAGGCGCGAATGGTTTTCAGATTGAGTTTTTTGACCTGTAATTCTTCAAGGGTGTTGAGCTGTGATGCTTTTAAATTGGTCGGATTCTTCAGCCATATATAGCGCGTCCGGATCAATTCTGGCCTTTCCTTCTGTTCTTGCCGCCGCACTTCGTCAACCGCCTCATTGACGATTTTGATAATGTGGAATTTGTCAAAGGTCAGATGGGCTTCCGGAAAATTGCTTTTAACCCCCTTGATGAAGGCGGGAGACATGTCGCTACAGAACTCTGTGATCGATTCAGGGGAACCGTTGTGGGCAACCAGATCCTGCTCAAAACGCTCAACCGTCGAAGCATCTTTACCTTCAGTTGCAAAGAGGATCTGGGCCTCCTGAAGGTCGACAAACAGGCTTACATAGTTGTGGCCTCGCTTGCTGGAAGTTTCATCGACCCCGACATGTTTAACGCTGGAATGGTCGGCCTGATCGCGGCCCTGATCGACATAGTGATGCACAATACGCCAGATTAGCGTGTCGTGCTCACCGACAAAAGCGCCTACAGTCTTGACCGGCATAGATTTGACCAGAGTCATAATCATGGCTTCAAACAAGAGAGTGAAGCCGCTGTCCCGCCGAGCCCAGGGGAGGTTGTCAATAAGCAGCACACCGCACTTGGGGCAATCTACTCTGGGCACTCTGGCGATTAAATAAGCTTCATGCTGGAAAAAGTTCAAATGCCGCCAGCTTTTCTCTACCGTATCGTATGCTTTTAAGGCGACTTGACCGCATTTAGGGCAGGAAAAGGCGCTTCCTCTGACAAAATCAATCTTAATATCAAGACGCTTTTGTTCGAGGATGAATTCTGCTGATGAAACCTGCCACGGTGGTTTCAAGCCAAGGGCCAATTGAAAAAGGTCGATGTCTCTCATAGGGTATGCTTTTACCATCTTCAGATATGGGGCATCAAGAACTTACCCACTTGAAACAGCGAGGAGCCAATCAATTGTTATGGACATAATCTATCCGCCTGTTATTGAGATTTGCTACATACTCCCAGAATCGGCGGCATTGCGCTTGTCGTTAACAGTTTATTTGACGGTCGATTCCGGTATGCAGATTTATTGGAAATGACATACATCCGGACCGGATTGCACGGTTTGGCCACGGCGATTGCACTATCATGCCTTATCGAATTCATTCAGGGCGTCCAGGCGCCGGGGTCATTCATCATGTTCAGGTTCAATAATCATTCACCGATCACTTTCAACGATGACCTGCCCGCAGACGTGGACGTTGTCATTATTGGGGCGGGCGTAATCGGCGTATGCACTGCATGGAACCTGCAACAACGCGGACTGAGCGTGTTGGTGTGTGATAAGGGCCGTGTAGCCGGTGAGCAGTCCAGCCGCAACTGGGGCTGGGTGCGCTCCACCGGCCGTGGACCCGGACGAGGTAACGATCGCCATGGACGCCACCAACGCCTGGGCCGCCCTGCAGGACCAGTTGGGTAATGGCATCGGATTCCAGCGCAGTGGCGTCAGTGCTTTGGCAAAAAATGAGAGCCTCTTCCAATACGAAATGATACTGAAGTCGCCTGAGCTTTGTTCATGATGGAAGGATGAATACCATCATGAATGACGATCACTTAAAAACGCTGGCGCAGGTGCGTGCTTTTCTTGACGGCACCCAGACTGTCGAATTCTCCCTGCATAGCAAAACTGAACGCTACGCCTTATCCAAAGCCTGCTCAACATCCGCAATAATATCGTCAATATGCTCAATCCCAACCGAGATCCGAACCAAATCCGCACTCACCCCAGCCGCCGCTAACTCTTCCTCATTCAACTGCCGATGCGTAGTCGACGCCGGGTGACAAGCCAGCGACTTGGCATCACCAATATTCACAAGCCGCAAAATCATCGGGTGCGAATCCTCGCCTGATAGAAAGTGCATGGTTGCCATATAATTGAGCATGGATATCTGACAGTCCAGCATGGAAATGTCAACGTGCTGTCCGATGCCGCTCTGACCGCGCTCCAGGAGCGCCGTCAAAATACCCATGACGGCAAACATGCCACCACCCAAATCGCCAATCGGGATACCTGCTCTCATCGGATGATTGCGGTCGGTACCAGTGATAGACATGCCACCGCCGATCGCCTGTGCCACCTGGTCAAAGGCCGGTCGCCCGGGTTTGGGACCATCCGAGCCAAACCCCGTGACAGTACAGGTAATAATCGCAGGGTTTATGTCTTTCAGTGTTGCATAATCTATTTTCAGGCGTTCCGGGACGCCCACACCGAAATTGCTGATAACCACATCAGACTTTTTGACCAAGTCATAAAATACCTGTCGGCCTCCATCACTTTTTAAATCCAAAGCCGCGCTTTGTTTGTTGCGATTTAGAGTGATGAAATAGGCACCCATAGCATCCAATGAATTTTTCGGGTCAGTGGCGAATGGCACTTACTTAAGCTTCTTCGGATGACCATATTGTCTAACTCTTTCGCGTGCCGCGGCTCTGGGTACAGTTAACAGTGGAAACGCTTTGGGTCTTCGCTTGACCGCGCGTGGCTCGATGCGACCAGGGCGTTTGCCAACCCGTTGCTGAGACATTAAACGCAGGAGCACCTCCAGCTGTTCCTGGTCCAATATATCGAACTTTTGTACGCACATCAGCCACAACTGCAAACAGTGTTTGAAGCTCATGCATCGCGGCGTGATGTCAACCAACAGGGCCGATTGCACCATCATCAAACGGATCAGGTTATAAGCTAACAGATAGACCCAGATCTCCTTGATGGCCATATCAGGTGTCTTACAACTGAGGATGTTCATGCCCATGGTTTCTTTGATATGGCGGATATCCAGTTCGACATTCCAACGGCTTTTGTAGAGCGCTTTCAAGGCGGCCTTGGGTGCAGTTTTCGGGCACTCCAGGGTGGTGATCATGATTTTGCCGGCCACCTGGCATTCCCGCACCACGATGGAGGCAGGCGCTGCGGCATAGTGCGCTTCACTCATCCAGGCCGGACGAGTTTTGGGTTTGTCCAGGGTCAGCAAATGGTCTCGTTGACCCAGTCGCTGACCACGCCTAAAGTCAGTACTCCGTCGTCGCGAACCGTGTTGTTCCATCAAGATATCAACCCCTTTAGCCTGCATCTGGGCGATGAAGAAATAGGTGGCAAAAAACGCATCCCCCAGGACCACATCACCGGCTTGAAAGGTATCCTGCAATGTGCGCAACAGCGTCTGTTCATCACCCCCTTTACCATTGAAACGCCCGATCGCCGCATCCATTAGCGCGCCACTGGACAGGCAGGTAATCCCGACCACGCGACAGATCGGAAAGCCCAGTCCGGGCTTCTGACCGCGCTGCTGCGGAAAGGCTGCTTGATTGGCCGGCGTATCGGGCATGGTCACGGTGGTGCCATCAACGATACGCACGGGCCGTCCCTGCCAGCGCCATTGTTCGGGTGTCTGTTCGTCAATCAGTTCGCCGAGGTAGTGCGTGAGACTCGAAACCATGTTCAGCGGTAAGCGTCGCCGGGCACGGCAATAGCCCCCGGTCAATGTGCTGCCGGTATCAAGACCTGTGGCCAACCGGTGCATCGCGGCTTGATTGACACTGTTCTGGCACGAGCGATCGGCGCTCATGGCTTGGGAGAGAAACATCGACAGCGTTTCCGTGGGCGGATAAAGGCGCTCCCGATGCTCCGGTAGCAAACCTTCGACGGTGTCGAGCAGTGCATCGCTGGTTAATAGATTGAAACAACTGTAACTATCGCTACTGGCTCGATAGGCGTTGACACGATGATGTTGCTGACGCGCAGCAGGACGAGTAGGATGCATGGAGACCGGTTCCTTTGGTGGGTGGTGTGTTTAGCGATATACAGCCTATCACTGGACCGGTCTTTTTTGGATTTAATTCAAATGTTTGGACTTAAGTAAGTGCCATTCGGGTCAGTGGCCAGTAGTTTTCGTGTGCCTTCACCCTGCAGCGGTTCTACCTTGATAGTGTCAGCACCAAGGTCAGCAAGAATCATGGAGCCGTAAGGTCCCGATAACATATGCGTCAAATCAAGAATGCGAATATTTTCGAGGGGTTGTTTCATCAATCGTATCCGCGTACCAGTTCATTAAGCTCATAGTGGGTCTGCTTGTAGCCGGCCGTATCGGTGATTTGAAAATGACGAGTTCGAAACTCGCCTGTTACCAACGTCAGAGAAGTGGCCCCCAAAATTAGGACAGCACGATAAGTGTATTTTCTGTTAAATTTCCACTCAAATAATGAGGTAACAGAAGATGCGAAGAAAAAGACGAAATCACTCACCAGCCTTCAAGGCCAAAGTAGCCATGGCGGCCCTGCAGGAGGATAAAACACTAGCTCAATTAGCCAGCCAGTATGATGTCCATGTTAACCAGATTCAAACTTGGCGTAATCAGCTCAAAGAGAATATGGTCAGCCTGTTTGACTCCGGCATCGATAAACGTAAGGATCATGATGCAGAGATTAAATTGCTACAGGCCAAGATCGGTCAGCTAACAATGGAGAATGATTTTTTAGCCACGGTGCTCAAACCATGAGTCAGTCAGAGCGCAAGGCCAAAATCAGTTCGACTCATGAGCTACCGGTCACGCAGCAGTGCCAATTTTTATCACTCAGCCGATCCAGTGCGTATTATCAAGCCAAGGCGGTCAGCGACGAAGAGAACCGCCTGATGTGGTATCTGGATGCACTGCACCTGCGCTATCCGTTCTACGGTGCCAGACGATTACGAGACGCGCTACTCGATGAGCATGAGCTGGTGGTTAATCGTAAGCATGTCCGGCGCTTAATGGTACTCATGGATATCCATGCGGTGTATCCAGGCAACAAAGGCACCAGCAAACCGAATAAGGCGCATCGTATTTATCCGTATTTGCTCAGAGATATTGAGATTAATCGTTCCAACCAGGCGTGGTGTACTGATATTACCTATCTGCCAATGGCCAGGGGTTTTGCCTATCTGGTAGCGATCATGGACTGGCATTCACGCAAAGTTCTGAGTTGGCGGGTCTCTAATGTAATGGATGCAGACTTTTGCATTGAAGCGCTCAACGAAGCCATTGACCGTTATGGAGCCCCTGAGATATTCAATACGGATCAGGGCGCTCAGTTCACTTCCAAGGCCTTTACGGACGTGCTTAAACTGCACGATATCCGTATATCAATGGATGGCAAAGGCCGTTGGATTGATAATGTCTTTATTGAAAGATTGTGGCGCAGCGTGAAATATGAAGAGGTCTATTTACACGCGTATGAATCACTGACCGAGGCCAGAAATGGCTTAGAGAAATACTTTGAGTTTTATAATACCAAAAGAAAACATCAGACGTTGAAGGCCAAGCCTGATGAGGTATATTATGCAGACC
>Ga0209390_10006237_pt1 | contig 16177 bp, 15 predicted proteins | sample BON01_FD_187212 | JGI IMG/M metagenome (GOLD analysis project Ga0209390, IMG submission 187212) | Freshwater microbial communities from Lake Bonney liftoff mats and glacier meltwater in Antarctica - BON-01 (SPAdes) (version 2) | ecosystem: Environmental > Aquatic > Freshwater > Ice > Glacier... | reverse complement strand
AAGATCGTCGGGATGTTTAGTTTAGAGACGCTGGGGTATTTCACAGCCGCAGCTAATACCCAGAAATACCCCTTACTACTCAGCTGTTTATATCCCAACCAAGGCAACTTTATCGGGTTTATTAGCGATATCGATTCGCGGGAGTTGCTGCGCAATACGATTCGATCCTTTCGCGCTCAAGCTAAATTCCCCTCCGAAGGCGCAGCTCTACCCAGCTCGATCCAGGGTGTAGGATGGTCGGATCTTAGGTCATTTTGGCAACAGGGTTATCAAGCAGTGAGGATTACCGATACCGCACCTTTGCGCTATCCTCAGTACCATACAGCGGATGATACGATGGACAAAATTGACTTCGAGAAGCTGTCTAGGGTGACTTATGGAATTAGCAAGGTAATTCGGGATTTCGTCGGTTTAGAGGGCTAACAGCACACTAATAGCAACCTAAATGTAGAGTGGTCAAATCTCGATCGGCAGAATCTCGATATTTAGTTGCCCCAGCAAAAGTTTTAGGATGTTTGAGAACTGGAAAACTGACAGTAATCCTCTTTCAGGGCGTTGGTTTCGTTAATGGTGGACTAGTGACAGAAATATCGATCTTGTCCTACTCGATTTGAGAATGCCTAATTGCCAATCCGATCTGCAACGCCAACGCGAACAGAACGAGAATCGCATCACACGAAGCAATCGGGTGTTGAGAAAATAATCAACTCACGTGGTGATTTTCACTAATTTCTGTGCGGAAAAATTGCTAAGAGGTCGAGAATAGTTGCTGGGAACTGAGGAATACTGACCGATCGAGGTGGTAAGATAATTTGAGTATTTGTATAAATAGATCCTTCCGGCTGAGTGGATATTTCTAGTCTGTCGTCTACTAAATTAACGATCCAATACTCACCAATCCCCGCCGCTGCATAGAGGGGTGCTTTAGTGTTGCGATCGAAATTTAGAGTCGAATCGGCTACTTCAATTACTAGGATGATATCTGCGGGAGCGGGATGACTATCTAGATAATTATCTCCCCGCAACCTCGCAATGACAATATCTGGTTCTGGTTCGCTATGATTGGGCAGAGTAATCGGATCTTGACAGCGAATTTTAGCTCTTCTTCCCAAGATCATGAGCAATTCACCCATTAATTCAGTAGTAGAAACAGTGTGTCGAGTGCCTTTTGCTGCCATATTGAAGATTTGCCCTGAAATTAGTTCTACGCGCTCTCCCTCGCCGATGATGTCAGTTTCAATCATCCGATGATATTCGTCAATGGTGAGCGAACGGATTTGGGTATTAACCATACGATCGATCCTTGGAAATATAGTTATCTTTCATCATATCTATCTGGAGGGATGTGGGCGCGAGTTTAGTAAATTCTAATTACATCTTTTGATAACAGCGAGTGGTGATGAAATAGGGATGAAAAACTTCAAGAAAGCTAGATTGTAAGGTTTTAAAAAAGCGATCGATAGTTTCAGCATCATCTAAATGGAAGGGAAATTCTTGGTTAGCTCCTTTAGAAAAATACCAATTGGTAATCATTTTTCCTTCAGGTTTGAGAATATTGTGAAACTGAAGCAACTGCTGACTTGGTTCTGGTAAATGTTCGATTACGTCGAAACAAGTAATCGTATCGAAGGTTTCGGTTGGGGATAATTCCGTACAACAGGTAATCTTTGATGATAGCCCTAATTGGTGAATTCGGTGCTTGACAAAGTTATAATTAATCGGGTTGATATCGCAATAAACTACGTGAGTAACTTCGGGACATAATGCTGATGCGATCGCGTGTGTACCAATCCCGCCACCAAAATCTAAGACTCGTCCTCGCGCCCGATCTCCAATCAATCGCAATGTATCGCCAATATACTCGGTACTAGTCAGATGCCAAGTTGCTAACTCAAATAAATAAGCTTCACCTACTCGATCGCGATAAAATTTACTAGCATCTTCCCAATTAAAATCGCGCCGCCCTAATTCGGCTAAATCTTCTACAGCAGTCTTAAACTTTAGTTCTAACTGCTCGGCATCAAGATCTAAAAATTGGTGGAGATGTTGTTTTAAATTAAATGCGTCCTGCCAATAGCCAGTTAAATGCGACGCGATCGGAAATGTGGACATGAGCCAAGAGTGAGGGGGTAAGACTAGGCTATATCAATGATGAAGCCCCCACTAACTATAACATCTGGTAGGTATCTATGTGTGTGGCAGTAATCTGTCTAGATTAGGGTACGATCTAAGTCAATTAAATTTTAGATCGATCGACTTTTCCAGATAAATTTGACATGAGGATAGCTAAAATCCCCAAGAAAATCAATCCCAGCAGTCCAGATACTGGATTACCATTGATTCCAGTAATCCAATCCGAAACTCGACCGGAATATTTAACCATATTACCAACATTAATTACATAATAAGCCCAAACCATCCCAGCGTGAAGACCGATCGACATACCCAGCAGATTTCGATGTTGACGTTTGGCAATGACTAATACTGTAGCTAATAACCACAGTCCTGGAAATTCAGGGAGGGAAGCAATGATGACGGAGATCGGCTTGAGAAAATGGAGCAAAGCATACAAACCAGCGTCAGCGATGAGGGAAACTGTGGGTGGATAGTCTCGCTCCAATTCATCCAACATCCAGCCCCGAAAAAACAGCTCTTCTGCTAAACTTACGCCCAGCGCAGTCGCCGAACCTTCTAATAGCAATTGGGGAATGGATAAGCGAGGGGATTGCCATGTCAACCAACCAAGTAGCCCTTGAGTGATAAATAGTGCGAAAGTAAAGCACGCTCCGATCGCGAGTCCTTTGAGCAATAATAATCCATTCTGGCGAGTGAACACCAAACCATAATGGGAATATAGATTGGGATGCTGATATACTTTTTGTCCCCACCAGGGTAGTAGCGCGATAAACTCGATCGCGAGTAATCCCATCGTTAGGATTGAGAGTAAATTTTTGGTACCAGGATCTGCAAGATCTTGGGTACTACCCATTACCACATATATTAATGCTAGACCTGGCAACCATAAGAGAATTAGCACCAGGAGGAAGATTAACATTCTACCTGGTGCGGGGTAATTTTTAATATTAGTAAGATTTAGCATAATGTAGATCCAAACTCTAAAGTTTGCCAATGCTATGAGCATAGCTGTCAACTGAATTTAATCGGCTGGCTCGATCGTACTAGTAAGACCGTGACTTTTCAAGACTTCGGAGTAATGTTCGGCGTGTTCTTGGTTGCAGGTGATGACTAGTGCCATACCGTACTGATGGGCTTCCATCATGATATTGATAGCTTGAGGTGCTGACATATTTGGGATTGTAGCTATCAGCACCTCCACCACGTGTTCCATCCCATTAAAAGTATCATTGTGCAGTAATACTCGATAATTAGGTGCAAGTTTACGGGCTGTTGATGGCTTCTCGATCGTTTCTGTATAGCTCATGTTTTAACAGTTGGTAGTTGACAGTTGATAGTTATCAATTAATTTAATAGCGGTAGCTGGTAAGGGCGATATTTCCGCCGCAGATGGGATTAAAATGGGTAGACTGTCGAAAAGCTATCTACATAGATCGATCTTTTAGTGGTAATAGACTAGGATTTGCTCGATCTTCACACGTACGCATCCATGACTGATACACCAAGCCTAATCTCACCTACACCTACAATACCTGACGATCGATTCCCAGCGATCCTCGGCATGATGGCATCTGGAAGTGGTAGTAACTTTGAAGCAGTGGCTCGATCGATCGACAGCGGCGATTTAAATGCCAAGATCGCCGTACTGATTCATAATAAGCCAGAAATCAAAGCGATCGAGCGGGCAGATCGAAGAGGCATCCCGACCGTTTTCCTCGACCATCGCAATTATCGCACACGCGAGGAACTCGACCGAGCGATCGTCACTACCTTTCGAGCGCATCAGGTGGAGTGTGTGGTAATGGCTGGTTGGATGCGGGTGATTACCCAAGTGCTGATTGATGCTTTTGGCGATCGCATCCTCAATATTCACCCAAGTCTACTCCCCAGTTTTCCAGGGATTGGCGCGATCGAGCAAGCTCTAGCGGCAAAAGTTAAAATTACAGGCTGTACCGTCCATCTCGTCAGTCTAGCAGTCGATGCTGGGCCGATTTTGGTTCAAGCAGCCGTACCAGTTTTAGCTGATGATACCGCCGCAACTCTCCACGCGCGGATCCAGATTCAGGAGCATCTGATCCTACCTCAAGCGATCGACATGTTGGCGGCTCAACTCAGACTCGCCCAGCTAAGACGGTAAATCGATCTGGGGGACAAAAAACTGCTCGTTGAGCGGTGGACGTACGTAGTCATCAGGAGCAATCCGGCGTGGTGCCAGTTTGAGGGGTTCGGGTGTCATATCTACATAGGGAATTTTGCTCAATACATGACTGATACAGTTGAGCCGAGCGCGCTTTTTGTCGTCGGCTTGAACTGTGAACCAGGGTGCTTCAGGAATATTAGTATGGGCAAACATATGATCTTTAGCTTGGGAAAATTCCACCCAACGATCGCGCGATTCCAAATCCATCGGGCTGAGTTTCCAGCGACGAGCCGGATCTAATGTCCGCGATTGGAAGCGTCGCTCTTGCTCGTCATCGCTAACAGAGAACCAATACTTCAGGACAATAATCCCCGATCTCACCAACATCCGCTCGAATTCTGGACAGGTTTGCATGAATTCCTGGTACTGTTCGTCAGTACAAAAACCCATCACATGCTCCACCCCCGCGCGGTTGTACCAACTGCGATCGAAACAGACGATTTCACCTGCTGCGGGGAGATGAACGATATAGCGTTGGAAATACCATTCGGTCTTTTCGCGATCGCTCGGCGTACCCAAGGCTACAACCCTACAGCCACGGGGATTGAGCTGTTCGGTAATGCGTTTGATCGTGCCGCCTTTCCCTGCTGCATCGCGCCCTTCAAACAAAATCACAATCCGGGTACCAGTATGTTTTACCCAGTATTGCATTTTTACCAATTCTACTTGCAGACGACTAAGCTCTTGTTCGTATACTGTGGTGGAAAGTTTGGAGCTGCCTTCGCCCTCGGAGATGTGGTATGACAATTGTTGTGTGGGCGAGATCTGGGTTTTGTCCTGTTTTTTAGATTTTTTTGGCATAATGTGGGACGCAGAGGGCGCGGAGGGGAGGAGAGCGCGGAGAGGTTGCTGGGGGGTTAAAAGTCTACGCCTCTTCTCAAATCTACACCGCGATCGGCATAATGTTTGTGACAGATCATTTCGGAGTGAACGCTGGCAATATTGAAGTAGGCGGGGGTGTTGAAACAGCGTCCGGTAATAATTACCTGTGTGTGCTGCGGTTTATTTGTCAGGGTGCGAACGATCGGTTCTTGGGGGAGGAGATCGAGGTCTACAGTGGGGTTTAATTCGTCGAGAATGACTGTCTTATAGAGTCCCGATGCGATTGCACTACTAGCGATTTCCCAGCCTCTTTGAGCCTCTACGTAGTCGATATCCTGTTGTTTGCCCCGCCAGACGATCGCATCGCCCCCACACCGATGGTGATCGACTAGTTGAGGATAGCTCTTTTTTAGGGCATCGATCGCGGCATCTTCTGTATAGCCTGTGCCGCCTTTGAGCCATTGGACGATCAGGACGCGATGGGATTCATCTTGACTGATTCCTCGCCCGATGGCTTGTAATGCTTTACCCAGGGCACTGGTAGATTTACCTTTGCCTGCACCTGTATAGATTTCAATCCCTTCAATGCCTTGGGCTGCGGCTTCGGGGTGATAGTGCGCTCTCATCTCTGAGTGTAAATCAGCGATTTCGAGTAGCGCGGGTGGTGCATCTCGCCCGGTGACAATTACTTCGAGATGGTTGGGTTTGGATTGGAGCATTTCGACGATTTCGGCGACTGGCAGTAAGCCTAAATCTAGGGTGGGATTTAATTCGTCCAGCACGATGACTGAATATAAATCTGAGTAAATTGCCCCTTTGGCTACCGCCCAAGCGCGACTGGCTTCGGCTCGATCGAAATCAATAATTTCATCCCGTCCAAAATATTCAGATCGCCCAGTCCGGACTCGATCGATCAAGTGTGGGAAACTCTTTCTCAATGCGGCGATCGCTGCATCCTCATCATAATCCCGTTCCGACCCTTTCAAGAACTGAAGCAACAAAATTCGGGTATCGGCACCTGCTTCTATCCCTAATCCGATCGATCGTAATACTACCCCTAATGCTGCTTGGGATTTGCCTTTGCCCGTGCCATCATAAACGTGAATCTGTCCGGCTGCACGTTCTTTGCGTTTGGTTGCCGTCCGAATCCCAATCCCAACTCTACTCACTTAAATTTTACTCCTAGATTAATTATTTGCTCGCGATCGATCTGAGTGAAATTTAGCCATTTAAACCCATGGGTGCAGCCGGATTTCCGGGAGATCGATTTGAACTGGAAGTCTCTACCGCTGCTCACTGATTATAGACAACTTAGCAGAATGGTTGTTTATAATAACTTTAGCCTCTGCTCGATTGTCCACCAACGAATGATTATGAACCTCGCACTATCTCAAATCGGTACCCAAATGTCTAACCTGACTGGTGTTCGCGCCATCATGAAAGATATCCAAGAAACTCTTACAGCCAGAAAAGGTCAAGAGTTTATCAATCTCAGTGCGGGTAATCCAGTTATCCTACCGGAGATCGAGCAGATGTGGCGGGATTACACGATCGAATTGTTAGATAGTCCCGACTATGGTGAGGTTGTCTGTCGGTATGGTTCTAGCCAAGGTTATCAACCATTAATCGATGCCGTAGTCACCGATTTTAATCATCGCTACAGCCTCAATTTGACCTCCCGCAATGTCCTAATTACCCCTGGTAGTCAAAGTTTGTATTTCTATGCAATTAATGCTTTTGGGGGGCAGACAGCAGGGGGGATGAAGCAGATAGTTTTACCACTGAGTCCTGATTATACGGGTTATGGCGGGATGGCGATCGTCCCAGAATCAATATTTGCCTACAAACCAACTTTAGATATCGATGCGGCGAACCATCGCTTCAAATATCGCCCTGATTTTAGTCAGTTACGCATCGGTGAAGATACTGGGTGTGTCTTATTTTCCCGTCCCTGCAATCCCACGGGAAATGTCTTGACTGATGAGGAAGTCCATAAAATCGCCGATCTCGCAGCTAGTTATGATGTGCCTGTACTGATTGATTCGGCGTATGCACCACCATTTCCGAGTTTAAATTTCACGGAGATGACCCCGATCTTTGGAGACAATATCTTGCACTGCATGAGTCTTTCCAAAGCCGGATTACCAGGCGAAAGAATTGGGATCGCCCTCGGTAGTGAAAAATTGATTGGCATCCTGGAGTCATTTCAAACCAATATGTGTATTCACTCGTCTCGCTATGGACAAGCGATTGCCGCTAAAGCTATTGCTAGCGGTAGATTAGCAGATTTAGCCACTACTGTGATCCGACCTTATTATCAACAAAAGTTTGCCGTGCTCGAAGCAGGATTAACTAAATTTATGCCTCAGGATCTGCCGTGGTACCTCCACCGTGGCGAAGGCGCAATCTTTGCCTGGATGTGGTTCCAAGATTTACCCATCACTGACTGGGAGCTATATGAAGCCCTCAAACAAGTTGGGATCATTGTTGTCCCTGGTAGTTCGTTCTTTCCTGGATTGCGCGAAGACTGGGCACACAAGCAGCAGTGTATTCGGATCAGTCTGACTGCTGGTGATCCTGAAATTACTACCGCAATGGAGCGATTAGCGGCGGTGGTTACGGGAGTGTATCAGGGGAAGTAGGGGAAAGTGGATGGTGGATGGTGAATGGTGAATGGTGGATTGGCTACATGCCTGAAACCTAGATGGTGGATTGGGTGGGTTCCCCACTGGTCGGGAGACCCGTCCAGTTGCCCATCAGCAGTGCCCACCCTACTTCTTCGCTGTCAACTGTCAACTGTCAACTATCTAAGCCATTCTCGTCTCGATTGCCCATCGTGCCAATTCGGTGCGATTGCTCAGTCCGGTTTTACCTAGCATATTCGAGACGTGACTTTCGACCGTGCGTTGACTGACATTCATCTGGATGGCGATTTCCCGATTTGCTAGTCCCCTAGCTACTAATTGCACTACTTTTAGTTCGGTTGGGGTGAGTTCTACAGTAGCTGGAACTTGAATTGATGAACCATCGTCTCCTATAGCATCGGTATATAATAACAATCGATTTGTTTGCTTGAGCGAAGACTCGACTTGGGCGACGAGTTCTTCTGGCTCGAATGGTTTGACCAGATAGACATCAGCACCTAAGTTGAGACCTTTGATCCGATCTTGACTTTGACCTCTAGCCGAGATAAATAAAACTGGAATCCAGCTCGTGCGGGGATCTTGACGAACATTTTCGATCAGTGCATAACCATCCATCTCTGGCATCATGATGTCACAGACGATCATATCAGGGAGATCTTGGGAAAGCAGGTGTAGAGCTTCTTTACCATTATCAGCGGTCAGCACCTTATAGCCTCGAAACTCTAAATAATCCCTGACTAGTAAGATGAGATTTGGGTCATCATCGATTAATAGTAGTCGCTTGCGGTCTTTTCCACCAACTGCTTTCATAATCTTCTGACTAGAGTTAACCGTCTGCAACGAGCGATAATCTGTACTTAAACAGTTGGGGGAGTCCCTCCCCCAACACCCAATTGGGTCGGAATGCTAGCGAATATTCAACTTATTTAGATAAAATAGCTGCCTGGTGCCTATAGATAATACTCTAAGATTGCGATCGAGCGGTAATCATTTTTCTGAGCTACTAATCAGCTAGTCTGGATGTGTTGGATGAGAAATATTCGCAAGTATAGAAAACATTGAATTTCTCATCCTCAAGCCTAATCTCTAACGCCTAACGCCTAATTCCCAATCTTAAAGCAATAATTCCTCCAACTGATTTTGACCGCACAACCATTGATACAAGCCTTCTTGACTAATCAACTCTTGATGGGTACCTGTTTGGACGATTTCACCTTTTTCCATCACCAAAATGCGATCGGCTGTCGCCGCAGCGGATAATTGATGAGTGATAAAGATCGTCGTGCGTTTTTGTCCGGTTTTGGACAGGTTTTGGAGAATGGCGGTAGCTGTCTGATTGTCTACACTAGACAGCGCATCATCCAGAATCAGAATCGGTGAATTTAGCAGTAATGCGCGGGCTAGTGCCGTACGTTGGCGTTGCCCGCCAGAAAGTGTAATTCCGCGTTCGCCGACGATGGTGTTGTATTGCTGAGGAAAGTTTAGGACTTCCCAATGGATTTGTCCGAATTTTGCGGCGGCTTCGACGATAGTTTGGTTGGCTAAAGGATCGCCATAACGGATATTATTCTCGATCGAGGTACTAAATAGAAAACTTTCCTGCGGTACATAGGCAATTGCCGATCGCAAGTCTACTAAACTTAGATTAGTCAGATCGTAACCATCGATAAATAAACTCTTCTCAGGTATTTCTAACAGTCGGGGTAAGGCATTAGCCAGGGTGGATTTCCCCGAACCAATCGGCCCGACGATCGCGATCGTTTCACCTGCTTTAATCGTAAAATTGAGATGTCTGAGTGCGGGTGTCTCGGCACCAGGATAAGTGTAGCTGAAATCCCGGGCGGTAATTTGACCTTGTAATGCGGTATCTAAGTGGAGCGCAGTAGGCGCATCGGCAATTTTAGGTTGATTGAAGAGGATGGCTTCGACTCGATCGATACTGACTTCACCTCGTTGATATGCTGTAATTGTAAACCCTAATAATGCAGTAGGGAAAATTAGATTTTGGGCATAAATAACTAGTGATAAAAAGCCACCGACACTAATTTCTTGGTTGGCGATCGCCAGTCCACCCTGCCATAATAAGACTAATAAACTAATCGATGCCAGACCTTGAATAATCGGGAAAATCGTATTTCGCGATTCAGCGAGTTTGAGATTAGCTGTAAATAACTCTTGATTCTTTTTCCGAAATGCTCGTCGTTCATTTTCTTCCTGAGCGTAGATTTTAATCAACGCAATCCCACTCATATCCTCTTGAATTAACTCACTCAAATCTGAAATTGATTCTTGTACGACTACCTGCTGATCCCGCAGTTGTCCGCTAAATAACTGTACCGCGACCAACATCAACGGATATACTGCCAATGCCATCAGTGTCAGCTTGACATCGATAAATAACATCGCCGGTAAAGTCAACGCATAAGCAAAAATAATATTCGCCGTACTTAACACCGCAAAGCCTACCAAGCGGGTGATATTCTCGACATCACTAGTAAACCGATTGACTAAATCTCCTACCGTCGTTGTGGCAAAATAACCTGGCTCCAACTGGAGTAGATGCTCGAAGATATTCTGCTTGAGCGTCGCTTGTACCTGTCGCCCTACCCTAAAGATCGTAATCCGCGAGATCATCCGCACCACCCACATTACCGTCGTCAATGCGACGATCGCGATCGCCAGTTGAGTGAGATAATCACTAGTAAATGAAGTTCTCAGTCGATCGATCCCTTCCCTAATTAGGAGCGGGATATAGACACTCAAAGCATTAACAATAAATAGCGCAAAAATACCTTGTGCTACTTGCCCACGATAGGGATTGAGATAGTTGAGCAGTTTTTGGAAACGAGACATTGATTAGGCTTTAGGGTTGAGAGATTAACTGGACACTAGTAGATCTTGTGTGATAAAATTAAAGGTTTGTGGCACTGTCTCAAATATAGCTCAGAAAGCTTAAATAAGAAATCAATATGGCAAAGCGCGTACAGTTAGTTTTAACCCAAGATGTCCGTAAACTGGGCAAAAATGGCGATTTAGTTGAAGTAGCATCTGGTTATGCTCGTAACTATCTCCTACCCCAAAAGATTGCCACAAATGTCACCCCTGGCATCCTCAAGCAAGCCGAAAAGCGGCGCGAAGTCGAGCGATTACGCTTGCTGGCATTGAAAGAAGTAGCTCAAACTCAGAAAATCGCGATCGAAAAAACAGGTAAATTCTCCATTGCCAAGCAAGTTGGTGAAAACGAAGCAATTTTTGGGACAGTCACAACTGCCGAAGTCGCTGAAGTTATCAAAGAACTCACTGGGCAAGAAATCGACAAACGGGATATCACTATGCCAGACGTAGCTAAACTCGGTACTTATAGAGCCGAACTCAAGCTACATCCAGAAGTTAGCTTCACTGTCGAGATCGAAGTAGTCTCTAAGTAATTTTAGCTTCCCAAGATCGAATCAGGCTGCACCCGCAGCCTATTTTTATAGCTAGAAGAACTTATTTAAGTATAATAGTACCAGTAACCGATCGCGTTGAATTCTAGCTCTACCTGTGAGGGTGGGCGGGTTTTAAACAAAATCTCTAGCTTTGTTTGAGTCCATAGTATCAACAAAGCCCCTATAGATCCTAACGCCCAACACACATGGCAGATACACCTAACTTTCGATCGACAAGTCTGCTTCCCCCCCAGAATATTGAAGTTGAGGAAGCCATATTGGGCGGGATATTACTCGATCCAGAAGCGATTGGAAGAGTTGCTGAAAAGCTAGTGCCAGAGGCTTTTTATACACCAACACATACCGAGATCTATCAAGCAGCTTTAGCTCTAAATAGTCAAGGTAAGCCGACAGATTTATTGACACTTACCGACTGGTTGATCGATCGAAAGCAGCTTGAAAAAATTGGTGGACAGGCTAAATTAATTCAACTATTAGAACGAACAGTTAGTGCTGTAAATATTGATTCACTAGCTGTACTAGTGATGGATAAATACATCCGTCGAGAATTGATTAAAGCTGGTACAGAAGTCACTCAGTTGGGCTATGCGGCCGATCGACCATTAGAAATAGTCCTCGATGAATCAGAGCAACAAATCCTCAATTTAACCCAAGCAAGACCCAAGCAAGGGTTGATACCGATTAAAGAAATTGTGGCAACTACCTATCAAGATATTCAAGATCGTCATGATAAATTAATTCCGCCTGGATTGACAAGTGACTTTAGCGATTTAGATGGAATGACAGGTGGTTTTCAGCGATCGGATCTAATCATTATTGCGGGTCGTCCGTCAATGGGAAAAACAGCGATAAGTTTGAATATTGCCTATAATATGGCAAGACTGCACAAGTTACCAGTATTAGTATTTAGCTTGGAAATGTCCAAGGATCAATTAGTCCAAAGATTGATTGCTAGTGAATCAGGAGTAGATAGTAATCGCCTCCGCGCGGGGCGAATTAGTCCCAATGAATGGGATTCGGTATATAAAGCAGTAGATCGAATTTCTGAGCTGCCAATCTATATCGATGACAATGCTAGTATGATGTTGATGGAGATGCGAAGTCAAGCTCGAAAATTGCAAGCCGAGCATGGTGGCACGTTAGGATTGATCATGATCGATTACCTGCAACTGATGGAAGGTAGTAGTGATAATCGCGTTCAGGAAATATCCAAAATTACTCGTGGCTTAAAAGGATTAGCACGGGAATTACAAGTACCATTAATCGCCTTGTCACAATTAAGTCGCGGTGTTGAAGCTAGAAATAATAAACGTCCAATGATGTCAGATTTACGTGAAAGTGGCAGTATTGAACAAGATGCAGATTTAATTATCATGCTATATCGCGATGCTTATTATAATCCCGATACACCCGATCGAGATATTACTGAATTAATTATTACCAAACATCGGAATGGCCCGACGGGTATAGTAAAATTAGTTTTCGATCCGGCTTTAACCAAGTTCAAAAATTTGGCTCGTCCGATGAATTAGCTGAGATATTGCTGTTTCTTTGGTTCGATCGAACGGGTAATTGGCAGCAAAAATATTCATTCGATCGATCTGACAATCGAATTTTACACTGAGCAGGGGTATTCGATCGAGTATCCCCTCTCAGCTTAGACTAGACAATGTATCTATGCTTGTTGTAATGTTGCCATATCAATCACGAAGCGATATTTGACATCACTCTTGACTAAGCGATCGTAAGCTTCATCGATCTTATCGATCGGGATCAGTTCGATGTCTGAGGTAATATTATGCTCGCCACAAAAATCTAGCATCTCTTGAGTTTCTTTAATACCCCCAATTAGGGAACCGCTGAAACTGCGCCGACCAAAGATTAGAGTACCTACATTGACTGACAGCGGTTCGACTGGTATGCCAACTTGGGTGAGATTACCATCGCGTTTTAGTAGCAAGAAATAGGCATTGATATCATGCGGTGCAGACACAGTATCGAGAATAAAATGAAAACTATTGAGGTGTTTTTTCATCTCATCTGCATTTTTGGAATTGACGACCTCATCTGCGCCCAGCCGTAGAGCATCATCAACTTTATTTGCTGAGGTGGTGAAGACTACCACATGTGCGCCCATTGCCTTTGCCAATTTCACTCCCACGTGTCCCAGCCCGCCGAGTCCGACGATGCCAACTTTTTGACCTGCACTCACATTATTGTGACGCAAGGGCGAATAAGTAGTAATACCAGCGCAGAGGAGTGGGGCAGTAGCCGCAAGATCCAAATTATGGGGCAGATGCAGCACAAACGCTTCATCCACGACGATGCTCTGAGAGTAACCGCCGAAAGTTATCCCGCCGAGGTGTTTGTCGGGAGAGTTGTAGGTAAATGTCGTATCTGGGCAGAATTGTTCTAAGTCTTCCTCACAGTTGGCACAGGTGCGGCAGGAATCGACCATACAGCCGACTCCGGCGGTATCGCCTACTTTGAATTTGTTGACGTGCGTGCCAACTTTGACAACACGTCCGACGATTTCGTGACCGGGTACGCATGGATAGGCGGTACCTTGCCATTCGCCCCGGACGGTATGTAAGTCGGAGTGACAGACACCGCAATATAAAATTTCGATCTGAACATCGTGGTTGCCAACTTCGCGGCGTTGAAAGTTAAAGGGGGCGAGTGGAGTTGTGGCACTTTGGGCTGCGTAGGCAAGAGTTTTCATGATTGTATTAGTTGGGGAGGTTGAGATCGCTCTGTGATGGTAATTGCAGTCTGCCATCGACGAGGACTTTGCTCTGCTCGATGATGTCTGTGGCCTTGAAGATCGAGTGAACATTAGTTACCAGTGTAATGATCCCGACTTCAGTTGGAACTTGATGCCGACAATTCGTTCATTCGCAGAGTGCGCCAAAGGCGAACGAATCCGATCGAATTCGACGAATCCGATCGATAATAGTATGTTGTAGAAACGATTCTCCAGCGGAGAGGCTTCGCCAACGAGTAGTGACTAAAAATTTGCAGATTCGGGATAAAAGTTTCGACTGGGGTAGTCGAACGTATATCATGGGCGTATTGAACGTTACTCCCGATAGTTTTAGCGACGGGGGACGATTTGCGACGGTGAATGCGGCGATCGATCGAGCCATCCATATGGTAAATTCAGGTGTAGATATCATCGATATCGGGGGTGAGTCTACCAAGCCAGGTGCGATCCCTGTAGATGCAGCGACAGAATTAGAGCGCGTGATTCCAGTAATTGAGGGTATCCGTCAACATCCAGATACTCAGCAGATCCCGATCTCGATCGATACTACCAAATCAGCCGTCGCTAGAGCGGCAATTGCGGCTGGTGCAGACATCATAAATGATGTCTCAGGTGGACAATATGACACCCAGATGTTTGCGACAGTCGCGCAACTGGGCGTACCCTATATCATGATGCACCTGCGCGGTACGCCAACGACGATGACGCAGATGACCGATTATGATGATGTAGTGGCGGAGATTTTTGGTTTCTTTGAGATGCAGATCGAGCGCGCGGTAACATGTGGCATCGATCGATCCCAGATTACGATCGATCCAGGTATTGGTTTTGCCAAAACCTATCAGCAGAGCATTGAATTAATCAGACAGCTCGACAGGTTCCAGATCCTCGATCTGCCCTTATTAGTCGGTGTATCGCGCAAAAGCTTTATCGGGAAGATTTTAGACCAACCCGACCCCAATCAGCGGTTATGGGGCACAGCAGCCGCTTGCTGTGCCTCAATTGCCAAGGGTGCAGATATCCTCCGCGTTCATGACGTGGCGGAAATGGTCGATGTCAGTCGGGTTGCAGATGTAATGTTTAGAATTTAGGATCTAGAGGGGATGAGTTGAGACGCTTAGTCAAAAGTGATGAGAAAATAGAGGATAGTTAGAAATATTATTACGATGACCAACTCACCCGAACCAAACCAACCAGAACGGGATCTCCGACGCAGATTTCGCGAGATGGATTGGCGAGTCCAACGTTTGGCAGCGACTCAAATGCCAGCCAAAAGCCTCATCGATACTTTTGAGCAAGTAGATGATGAACTAGACGAACTTCAGGATAAATCTGATGCGATGACAGTAGATATTGCCAGACTAGAAGGCAAGATAGATATTACTTGACAGCACATCACGGGTTTAGGCACCTAACCTCGCGATCGATCGACTTCTGGTCATCTTAAATATTACCGATAGTTGAGAAATCAATTGCGAACTATCTCTAGTTCGATCGAGTCTAACTCTAAAAGCAGCAAATAAGCGACCGCCAAATAGTAACCAATAAAAGTGCAGCTTAACTCATCTCTTGACAATATATTGACTCCGACAGCGATTGCGCTAGGTAACTTTGACGGTATTCATTGGGGTCATCTGGAGGTGATTCGCCCTGTTTTAGAATGGGATGCAGATGTTTACAAAACAGTGGTGACATTCGATCCTCATCCCCAGCAATACTTTACCGGACAACAACGGCAACTACTCACCACTTATCAAGAAAGAGCGGCAATCTTAGCAGATTTAGGAATCCAACAAATCATTTTATTACCATTCGATCGAGAGTTGGTGAAATTATCGCCCCAGGAGTTTGTCGCTCAAATTTTAGTCGATCGATTACAAGCTAAATTTATCAGTGTGGGCGAAGATTTCCGGTTTGGAAATCTTCGCGCTGGTACAGCTACCGATTTAGTCACGCTAGCGGCTGCGGCTGGAATACCGACACGGATTGCGCCGTTAGAAACAGATGGAGATAGCCGAATTAGTAGTTCGCGAATTCGGGCGGCATTACTATCTGCTGATTTGAAGCTTACGAGAGAGTTGCTAGGACGATATTACTCGATCGGCGGTATTGTAGTAAGTGGACAACAAATTGGTCGATCGATCGGGTTTCCCACTGCTAA
>Ga0209390_10006234_pt1 | contig 16185 bp, 15 predicted proteins | sample BON01_FD_187212 | JGI IMG/M metagenome (GOLD analysis project Ga0209390, IMG submission 187212) | Freshwater microbial communities from Lake Bonney liftoff mats and glacier meltwater in Antarctica - BON-01 (SPAdes) (version 2) | ecosystem: Environmental > Aquatic > Freshwater > Ice > Glacier... | reverse complement strand
ACAGACATACATATATACATATACATACATATACACATGCACCTATACACGCATACATGCACACACATATACATACGCATGCATATGCACACGTATGCACTGATAGAAAATCTTAGTAACAACGCCTCAACGTGTCAAGCAATATCATAGACGCACATACGCATCAATATGCATATTCATGCATATACACACATATATACATATACACATATGTGCACAACCTGTAGCGAGTGTGCTCGCAGATGTGTACGTTGGTGTAAAAACACACCTCTGTAACGTACACACCTGCCCATGTACTAGTGCCCAAAACACCTGTTCCAAAGTGCATGCAACACTCACTGCAAAAATGGAGGCCCGCGCCGGGACAAACACTTTCAGTGGATGGGGTTTTAGTGTGACTTTTCTGCACACATCTTTGCAAACATAAACCCCCTGCGTTATATTTTTCATGTATAGTTTGCGAGAGACTCTTTCCGCCTCTTTTGCATACTATACCCCCCCTCAGCCTGGCCTCTTACTTTCTGCTGCACCGCAATTTCTCGAAAGGGGTAAGTTTGCCCCTGGAACAATTAAGTCAGCATATTTTTCACCAGATTACTACACCACCCTGGGCCTCCATGAGAGAGACTAAACGGCGCAAAGTGTAGTTCGCGCCAAATATATTGTTCCAAAGTCCATTGCGGGAGTGGGCTGCCTTATTACTGTACACCACCTGTAACCGTTCCTGCAGTACTACAGCAGTTGAATTGGCGCGCGAGCGCAAACATAAAAAAAAATTGTTAGTTGTTGTCTCTTCAACTCAACCCCCTTGTCGACAAAGGACTCTCCATCAGAGAATGTGCGGGACGACCAACAATTTGTTGCCAAGGGGTGCGCAATAGATGTGACAGCAAAAGCAATATTTGAGCGTTTGGTGTTGGTTCCAGGACCGTGCCGATTTGTCACCATGCCCTATGCACCCACACCCTCACCGCTACAAAGAAACAAAGAACTGCAGTTCGCATTTCGATAGTAATTGTGCAATCTACCAGAATTACATGTTTTCGGGGGAATCCAATACCTCTCCCTTCTTCAGGAGGCTCAAAAAAATCTGAAAAACTGAAAGCATCACCGTAGCACAGCCCACGGGCATACCTGATAGTCGTCGGGCGGCGGCATATGTGTGTGTTAATTTAGCATGCACGAGTTCTATCTTATTACAGACGCGTAACACCGCAGATACGCACCCTCTTATTATTCGCTCACCTATGTGACAGTTGCCGTAGACAGGTTCATGGTTGGTGGGTCGAAGATCATATGCCAAACACAATCATGCACACATCACAGAACATAGAGATTAGTACTGTCAAGTGTATCGCAGCGTGGCATCTTTGCTCTTACAAATGCATGTGTGTGTTCTTGAAACTTGCTAAGCTGCCCAATTTGAAACGTTTCCGAGGTTTCGCTTTGTAATTTTTCGTGGGAGTCGCTTTTAGTCTGGAGCCTGAGATTTTGTGGGTCACGGTGTTCGTTTTTTGTCCCGGGCCTGAGATTTTGTGGGTCACGGTGTTCGTATGCATTGTGTTCAAACTCGTGTGTATATACATGTGAGTTTGTTAGAGGGTTAGTCTAGTATTTTAACATTCACAGATATAAGTCTTGTATCATATTCATATATGTATCTATTTCATTTTTCACATATCTGTGCTCACATGCCATCTTTCTTAACTTTATGTGAGCATACAAATATAGGAGGCAACCCTCCCCCTTCCCTAAGAGGGTATTTGATTCCTCCGAAAACATGTAATTCTGGCAGATTGCACGATCACTAATGAAATACCAGGCAGGTTGATCACGCTGTTGTGTCCTTACTTGTTCTTTGTGCTCCTTCCGTTGTGTGCGTCTTCCTCTCTCAGAAATTTGGCTTGTCTCTATTTCTTTTTTACTTTCTCTTTCCCACCCTCTTTCTCTCCCTAAATTGGTGCTCTTTGTGCGTCTTGTTCTTTCAAAAAAATGGCTTTATCTCTTTTTCTATATTTCTTTGTCTCCTTCATATGTCTCTGTCACTCCTTTTATCTTTTTCTTTTTCTCGCGCTATTTTTCTTGTTCTCTCTTTCATTCTCTAATTAATCAATCAATCAATGGTTGTGCAATCTGCCAGAATTGCATGTTTTCGGGGGAATTCAATACTCTTTCCTTCTTTAGGAGGCTCTAAATTTTTAAACATAATATGATCGCCAATACATGTTGCAGCACATAGTATTCTATCACTAGTCAATGGCCACTTCCCTGGCCAGCCGCCTGCTCATTGAGCATGCGTGCAGGGGCAGGGCCACTGTGTAGCGTAGATTATAGGACGTGTTGTATTGTAGTGATGGTAGAGTAGTGTAGGTTGTAATTGTAATTTTCTTTTTCTCTCTTTCATTCTCTAATTTCGTGGTCTTTGTGATGGGAGTTGAATATTCTGTGTCAGGCAACAAACCATCACACCAACCGTTCAACGAATCTAACGCTTTGTGTTTGCAGGAACGGGCAGTCAAAAGGTGTATGAGCTGAAACAGAAGAACATTAGTTTTAGAGTGCGCCGATTTAAATAAATATAGTTCATTCTAGGTCAAAGGGGCGCGCGGTGGAGTCATGACTACTGCGGGTCCCGGGCTCACAGCCCGGACACAGCCCGACGTGGGCCGTGTATATGGACCTCAGAAAGTATCAATTGAGCGCCTGAACACTGAAAAGTAGAGAGGGGGGCGCCACCCTGTGAAAATAGTAGAGGTGCAGAATGATACACATACATTCACACGTACATACATATCAACCTCTGCGCCCCGCCACCGAGTGGCACGCAGCTGCGCAAGGTTCAAAACAAATCCAATCACGGAAGGCAAGGGGGCAACCACGTGCTCCCCCGAACAGGTTCGAGTCGATGCGAGGGCTCGGAAACGTACGAATTTCTAGAATTGTGAGACCTCAATAATCTCCTTGCTTCTGCATTCTGCAGCGGTTCAGGGAACCGAATCATACTCTTGTCAGCCAAAACGAACCCATCAGTTGGGATTCGTAGAAAGAAGCATCGACAACCTGTAAACAAACAAATTTGGGCTGTTATCCACGATTATCAGAAGGAGGGAGCAATCTTGACAAGAAAGTGCAACTCATGAAAGATGGCCCTGGCGATTTAACATCGTTGAACACCGACAACGTCAACGTATTGCACGTGGAGTGGCCCGTACCAGCACGAGGCGCATGGGCCATCCGGCCCGGGGCCGTCAACAATTGCGAAAACTCTTGCGATTTTTCCAAGAAAATTTACGTTTCTGAGCCCTGTCGAGGAGATACAATTGAATTGTTGTTAAAAGACAATACATTTGTATTACCGATTCCTTACTGATTGATATTGCTTTTGTTACTCAGTAAGAAATAGTCTAGAAGCTTTGCTGTAAGCTCTATTTGTCTGAATCTTTTCAAATTTGAGATCTTGGTGTGCTGTTATTTTGATTTTACAAAAATAAAATCATGATGTTCTTGTGGGTGTGTATGTGTGTGCTAGGCCTTTGTCTATACCAAAATACCTTCTTCCGCCCCTCCCAACTAGGCTCCTGTGCCTGGTTTTCGCAATTCCTTCTGTGCACTAATCATACATGTGTGCTGGTGTGTGTGTGCCTCTATATGTGCGTGTGAAAATGTGTAACAAAAATGATAAATATCAAAAAACACAAGCAAAATCTGTGACGACATCACGTGAAATATTAAAGTAGAAACAGAAATAGATGATCATAGTGACGTTAAACAAGCAGTGAAGTGACAATTTTAGAAAAACGTGACAGAATACAATACGAATAAGGCAAATACAATAAATGTGTCTGTTTTCCAGACTCTGGGGTGTCTTGGATTGTGATTCCCAGTTTGCCATCCTGAGTCCACTATTGTTCGACGGGCCCCAGCTTTGATGCTCTGTGAGTGTGTGTTCATTGAACCAAACAACTTCTCAGAATCTTTGGCCCCGAATTAATGGATGAATGAATTCATTCATTCATTAATTAAAACTGCGCGAAGAAAAAAAACCGCTGGATTTTTTTTTTCCGTAGTGCCACACGCGAGATTTTTTAAGTATCGCTTCGGAGAGAGCATTTCCGGGTTTTGGGGCAATTTTTTTGGTCGCTGAACTCCCTCAAAAAAGAAGGTGTTTTAATACATAAGAATTAACTCGCTTCATGTCAACTGGTGTCGTCTCAGCGTCGAGTCATGCGCTCTGACGTGTCCTTTCAAACAAAGTAATCTGAGTGCTTGGTCACGTCAAAATACGTCAATTAATTCATTAATCGATTAATTATTCAATCATTAATCTTGGGCCGGCATAGAGTACGATTGTTTGCCTTGGGCCGGCCCAGAGTACGTTTGTTTGCCCCACGGTGTGTGTTCCTCTTTACATCTCCTTACACTGGCACGTGCACATTGTGCCCAAATTTCTCCCTCGATCCCTCTGTGCATGGCCTCGCAAGTCTTTGCACCTGCGGAAGGAAAGACAAAATCACCAGATCGTGCGCTTCTCATACCCGTGTCACATGATCAGCGAAAGATTTGTCTTTTTTTCCTTCTTGTACATGTGTTTGTCTTTCTTTCCTTCTTGTACATTGCCCAAGAAACGATTTACGAAGAAAGACACGGGATTGTGCTTGTACCATGTCTTCTGACTTTTTTTGACTGGTATTGTCACCTCTATTGCCTTTGCCTTCTCCGCCAGATCTTCCTCGCTGCAGATTCTAAGAAACTCTTCTCGTCGCCACAACGTGCTCATGTTACTTTTTTTTGTCAAGAGTGACAAACTTGAGCCTGCTTTTTGGCTTTTGTGCAGCATGCATGCTGTCATATAGGTGCCTCCAGCCATGATGTCTCGCGCTATTCTGCACAGCCGACACCCTGCTGACTGCATCTTGCCTATTTTGTTTAGCCGACTGGCTGTTGGTGTAATTCCTGCCACAACCATCCCTAAACGTCTCCTTTGCCTCAATGGAATTTGTTTGTCACTCAAGTACTTTCCCAGCATAAACTTCCCTGCTTCTTCCTCAGCATAAAGTCCGCTGCCCATGTGCCGTGAAAAGGCTGGTGGATGCCTCCCCTTTTTCCCTTTTCGTTGATACAAGTCTTTTTTAATCTCTCTCCATCCATCCATGTACCATGCCGTAGAGCCGTTACCATGCTCGGGTCATAGCTTACAACGACTCGTCGTCTTTGTTTGCTGATTTGTTTCCAAGCTCCTGTCACACGATTTCGGTGCTTGCGCACCTCCTCTTCTGCTGATCCTCGTCTAATCGCCTTCCTCACCCCACTGTTCCACATCGACTTTCGATCTTCATTGCTCACCGTATCTACTTTCCGGCGGGGCTCTTGCCATGTGAAGACTTCTTGATTTGTCCAGTCCTGCCATTCCTTGGGAACATCGATGCTTGAAATAGCCTTGTCTGCTTGAATATCGGCTTCTTCATTTGCAGGTTGTCAGGACGTCAATGCGCTTTCACTTTGACCAGAAACGTCGCTGCTCCTGCTGTTATTCTTTTTCAGAGCTCTTCAATTGCTTCCCGTAAACTCTCTACGTCTGGTGCTCCTAACAACGTCGCTTTTCCGCCTTCGCCTACCGTGACCTCTCTTTTCATACTTTCAGCAGCGCTTGGTTGCCGCACACATAAAGCATGGGTGTTGTTATAGCGGTGCCGCATAATGCCATGACAAAGGCCGCTAGTTCCGGACAGTTTGAGCTGGATCTTCCTCTTCGCGTCCTGGACGGTCCAACCTTCCTCTGCTGCCTTATCTGCCGATCTCTGTGACTATCCAGCATTCCCGCTCAATACCTGTCAGACGTACTTGACATTTGTCTTTTCTGCCCGACGCCCTCGCTGCTGTCAACAAAGCCTGATCTTTTGTGGTCGTGACAGTGAGATCTTTGTGAACCCAGCATGAAGCGTGATTGTCGCTCACTGCCATTTTCATATTGCCTTGCTTCCACTATGACTTGTATCGTACGCTCTGCCGGCGATATGCACTCTTTTTGCTCCCGTTGTTTTTCTCTTCACCTCTTTCGATTTCGTTTCTTAATAGTTAGCGAAGCTTTCTTTCCCGCTGAGCTTAGATTGGATTTCCTTCGCCCCTTTTGTTGACATGCACCACACGACCCAGTCGTACTTGCCTCTTCCAGCCAACTAGCCTTTTCTTGTTCTGATAGGGTCTCCCACATTACTACCGTTGGTCCTGCTTTTTCCCTCCCAAAAGAGTAGATCTCCTCGTCTCGCCAACTGACAGAAATGAGGAGCAGACATCGCTGGTTCTCCTTGAATTCTTATGGCAGTATTGATCTGCCGCAGTACTCATAATACTGCCCACGTTGGTGATCTGTACCCAGCTTCCTGCAACTCTTCTGTTCGTTTAGTCTCCTTCCGAATAGTTGTAATCAGCGCTTGTGCGTTGTAACACTCGCACTCATACTTTTTCAACAAGTTCCATCACCCGCTAGTGATTGTCCATCCTCGTCCTTGGTTCAGGCATGTAGTCAGACCTTCCATCGTGATGATTCTCGTTTTGTCCACTCGCTCTTCCCATACCTGCGACGAGTCTTGGATTCTGACGAAACCACCTGCTGGAAAATCTTGGTACAGGAATCAAGTCTTTCTTATCACTAGTGGCGTTTTTTGCTCAGAAAGGAGGCGAGGGTTACATGCAGCCGTTGGCATCGAGGGCGCTTCCCACCGCATGCTTCTACGCATGAACTCCGAACTGTGGCTTTCTTTTCAATTGGGTTGCTGTCAATTAGTGGTTGATGTGTTGAGTTTTGCCTCGAGGGCTCGATCTCTTTACTCCATTCATTGTGCAGCAGCATGAGTGTCTGTTCAAGCTTGTTGTTGCAGCAATCACAATCTTCATCAAAAATGAAGTCAGTGATCGCAGGCGCCAAGTGATACGCAACTAAGTGGTCACGTGCCCTTTGGCTGCTGTATAAATCCTCTGCTCTCCCCTCGTGCTCTGAGTCTCCCTCACCTGTCGGTCTCAAGAGAAAGCCCATTTGCTCCGATATGAGCCGCAACCATGTTAACAAGTCCGCCAACTCTGCGTGGAAAGCAATAGATTCTTCAAGTCTCTTCATCGTCACAACAGTGTCGCCGCCTTGTTTGTCATCTAATCTGCCAGCATACCTCGGATCTGCATTGGTGAAAATCATGCCGATCGGTGGCTGCTGTCCTTTTAGATTCGTCTTTCGACCCCATCCTTTACACGCTAAGCACTTGCCCCCTTGACCATTTGCATTTTGTGAAAGTCCTTGCCAAGCTCCTTGACGACCCTGCACTGTGCACATTGCTTACACTACGCTTGGCGTATCAGGTTCTGCCATTATCTTGCGCTCTCAAACTCTGGCTCGTGCTGTCCACTCCACCAGGAGCCCGGCAGGATTAGGGCAGGTCTATCCCTTTGGAATCCGTCGGCGAGCTGCCAGTCTGAAAGATGCTGCCAGGCTTGGGTTCTACCGGCTTTTTTGGTCGCTTTGTGCCCGCTTACCTGAGCCTAGAACTCCACTATGTTGGCCATCTCCTTTCCAATCTGCGCCCCTGCTATCTGCCACACGTCTCTTACCTTTCCGACCATATATAACTAGCATGTATATGTCGTATAGAAAATTACAGGACAGAAACTATGCACGAAATGCCCTCAATAAGTTATTGTATCGGTTGAAGACAATTGTGACATATGCTATTTCTGAAATGACATATGTCAACACGCGTAATTTCCTGATGACTCGCTCGAGACTGTTGAAATTGTCACGCATATCTCATTTACAAAATCTGGACACTGACAGACCATACTTGCAGCACAACTTACGAATCAGGATCTGGGCGCTCGAGGACCAGAGGTTCGCGCAATAAGCAGATTTACAGGCTTCTGAAGGCGTACCTGTATTTAGAGACGAGGAAGCAGAGATATGATGAATCTACTGAAATCACATGCAATGGACAATAGTGCGTTGGGACATTAGCCCACAATGCGGCCAGACTATCACAAATCGTACTGGGCTTGATTTACTAGACACGTCCGAGTCGCAGCTTTTTTATTTCCAGAGGTATCAGACAGACGAGGGTATCACTTCAGAGGAGCCTCGTTGGATGGACGGCAACGGCCCCTTCGTCGGCGGCTAGATGCCGGTTGCAATGTAAAGAAGAGTGATTGAGTATATAATAGAATCTAATAATACATGTCCAGAATTTCAGTGGTGCTTCAATGGTGCTTTAGTCAACTTGACTTGTTTAACTGGTCGCTATGCTCTCAAATCTTGTCTAACACTAGTTGTACTCCGTGACTGGTCACCAGTGGTGGGTCTTCGAGTCGAGCCAAACTACAATAGACTTGACTAAGATTGTTAGACTTATTATCACCGCGGACTCGTGCACATTCGCGCAGCCATAGCCTAATTTAAATTTTGCAGACAATGTGCAGGCGTGGATTGATGGTAGAGAGTCAAGAGGATATGAGGGATACACCACTTATTGACCGCCTAGTCATGAGAGAGTTCGTTAGCGGACAGTTCAGTGGCTACCACTTAGCTATACGACCAGCTTGCGTACAGTCTGCCGGGCTGTTCACTTTCTCATGAAAGTATCCTCTTTGTCTCGTCGGGCGTATCTGCACGACGTTCTGCGCCTTTCTTATGTGCGCTGCGTCAGCGTCTGAACGTTGTCAGAGTCAGACCGTGACACTGGCATGTGTGACTGCTCTAGCCTCAAGAGCATCATGCAGACGCTAGATCTCATCAAGTGATTCCAATGTGTAATCAATACTTTGAAACGTATATGGGGTTTCATGTACGGTCACATATATGAGACTGGAAATACAAGAGAAGTATTATCCCCTCGTCCCTTAAAACATTTCACGTTTAAGGATTTGCTTGAATCTCAAGATCGACTTTGCGAGCCGTTTGGACCATGATGTTGATGTTATTGCGGCCGCCGCGCGCTCTTCTCTGGGTGGAGTTGATGTGTTTGCGGCAGGTGTCACAATGGCTGCTTTGGGTCGAGGTTCTTTGGCATCTGCTGACAGAAATAGTTATGTCAGTGCTTTTGATGTCAGCGAAGGTTTAGGTGATCGAGCTCTTGTCGCCGCAAGCGAAGTCGGTGTGGTGCCCGGCGTCGTCTCTCAGGGTGCTGGCGGTTTCTCCAGGGGTCTGTGGAGTTAGAAGGGGGTGGCTCCCCTGCGGCCGTCGAAGCTGTTGAGTCTGTCTTCTACCTCTTGACTCAGAGTGATGCGTGCATGTGTGACGTCGTTTTACAGGTGATGAAGCCTGGGCCGTCCGGTGTTGTGTCGAGCTCTCTCGTCGATGGTGCCCACATTTCTTCAAACCGCCCTCGAGCAGTTTCTAGCCTACTCCACTTTAACACCCCCCTCTAGGCGTCTGGGGATTTTGACAGCTGCGATCTCATTGACTTTCGATCCCATTGTTTATTTGCTTCTCTTACTGAGGTTAATCTTTAATAAACACTCTCAGACCAACGCTTACAAAGTCAGCTGACGGCTGCATTCAACGGCTGCAACAAACAAGATCGACAAGAGCAACGCGGCGCAAGATTGTGCTGCGGGCTGGTGCTACTATACGTGGGCGTCTGGCGACATATATCATTGATTCAATTAAAGGCTAAGCGTACCGCTCCGAGGGCCATTCGATGGTGTCTGTCTCTTGTCTCCATTCAGCAGTCCTTGGGGCAACCCCCTTCCTGTCTGCCAACCATTGCCATATAGAGCGCATTGGCCCCATTTGGTCATTCGCCCAAAGTGTGGGTTGCTCGTTTGGACTGCGTGGATATCATGTCCAAGTGCTCAAGCGCCGCGCAAGTTTTTCTCGCCGAACTCAAGCTCCTTGTCGCACTCCTCTACTCCGACCCACGACCTCTTGGGTCGTTGCACAGGTTCGTTTCCTTGCCGTTTCCTCTTCATTGGGGACCGACACGTCTCTTACCTGTTCCTTGTGTGCTTTTGCGCGTTCTCCCTGCAAATACAGTGGTATCACTGCGTGCTGGAAAACTCTGAGCTTTTCATGTTAGATTGCCACTTCACCAAGGCCAAGCCACATTTTCGTTCGAGTTATAGTCGTGTACTGCCTTGTTTGCTGGTGCTTGCACTGCGTCCTTTGCTCCGCTGCGCATGCGAGCTGCACCTTCGGGGGATAGTTACTGCCGAAATTGAGGGGTGATCATAGTACGTTCATTGACTGTAATTCTCAAGCTGCAGTTCGAGGCTACATTGGGGTGCAATTTTTCTGAGCATTGCTCACCCCTATCGTGTGAAATATTTGCTGGTGTTGGAGTGCATGTGCTCGTGTAGCTAAATTGTCTTTTCTTGCACTTGTGCGGTTGTGTTCTTTCTGCTGAAAGAGATCGTGTGCTTGCTCCATTGACCTCTGGCAATTGCGTGCTCGTGTGGATTCGTTCCAGAGGTATAATGAGTATCATTTTGTTTGTTCTGGCAAAACACTGGCTGGAAAATTTGTCAAGGGTATACGGCTGAATTGTGGACACCTGAGATCCACCTGCATCTCTACTTCTCCACGGTTCTGGTGAGTGCACCATCGTATGCCCAGCAGTGGTTACTTGTTGGCTTACACTTCCATGTCTTGCACCCTACCTCGTTGCGTCACGTTTATGGAAGCCACTGCTGCAAGCAGTGTCTTTGGTTACGCTCGAAGACCGTATGCAGAATGCTGTTGGACAGGTGGATCCTCCACGGCGAGACTCAATTTCTCCTATGCCACACAACGTAACCCCTGCCAAGCCACATAACAAAGTGAAGTCATACAAAAAGTACCTTGAGACTCAATGCTCTGACCAATAACGAAAACACCTCGAGATTACGCTAAGCAACCCACCAGGACGAGTGAGGGCATACGTACACTGGCATCTCCACAACAAACACAAACGTAGCATGTATAAGCCAGCCCCATACCTCACCCACCAATCCTCACCCTACCAACTAGAGCTCCTTCGGATCACAATCCACATTATACCTTCCCACCTCCACTATGCATTTCGGAACCCACGAGCTGCTTACCAAGATCGTGTGTGCCCGTACTGTCTTGCCTCAAGTACGCGGATCCCTGGTGATGAAATCTACATCATATGTCAGTGCCCGACAACAACAGTAGTACTTGACAGGTGTACTGTTAAATTTCAACGGCTCACACGACTAATCGACCTTCCCTCCCTCACTTCTTTCTCAGCAGAAGAGACAACACGACTAGTCCTAGGGAACCCCCCTCCCCAAATTCTGCAAAACGACCTACGGAGATGGATACAAGAAGCCACCCCCCTATGCTGTGAGTTCGCGTATGCCCTCCGCACACACATCACATCTTTCAGCCAGCTGTTGTTGACATGTCGTCTGATGGTGAGGACGCAGCATCGTCAGACAATAACGACGATTTTTCACTCATCCTCCCCCCCCCTGGCTTCCAACCTGTATCCAGACCACCAACCAACACCATGCTCGCATTCCTCCACTCCGCAGGTCAACAACTCATTGGGCATCCTGTCCTCTTCAAATGGCCCACGTATGGCTGGTGCCTTGGCCACATATCCGAAGGGAATAGTTACTCGAAACGCAAGGTTTGTAAGCAGGTAGTCAACTTCATTGCCTTTCACCCTGATGACGGCAGCTCTGGACCTCACTGTCTCTCCTTGGACAATTATCATATAGATGGAGACAATGACTCCCCAAATCACACGTGGATGCTCCTTGAATCCTCCAACCCTCAGCCCAGTAGTAGTGGACAAGTGTAGTGCAGTGCGTGAGGTAAAATTGTCCTTGCTTGTAGATCCAGACAGACACACACACTACCTGCAGGCCTGTGACCGGCCCTCGAATGCCACATCTAATCAGGTGCAACACTCCCAGAGAAGTCTAAACTCGTAGTATCTCTGACCAAAGCCCAACACTCCCAGACGAGTCTAAACTCGTCAAATACTAGCCAGGAGGATCCATGTAGTTCTGCTATGATGCGAGGTCAACAGGCTCATCGGCCGGTTCAGTACCATTTCCGTATTGGAAATGCAGAATACCTGTTAGTGGGTCCTCGACCTCTCTGGTGCAGGTGCGCGTTCTCCTTCGGGTTTTTTTTCTTCTTCAAACAAACAAGTATTGCTTTGGGTAGTGGGCGGTGGACGGTTTCACGACAATTGGGACCTTATATCTCAAAAACCCTTACCATCACTCAGGACCTCTACCTATGAGGCCGAACGAACTTTGGACTTGCCCAGACGTCGGAGCCGCCAGGGCACAAGCCCCTGGTTGTCAACGTAGTAGTTGTAGGTCCGTTCGAAGAGGAAGAGTAGGTGATCGGTATAACCAGCGACGTAGTTAAGGTGAAGGGTGAAGATCCGGACACCCTAGATTATTTAAGGGGGGACAGGGTGAGGTTGGGACGTCAGCGATCTCGGATCGTGGGTGCGTCTCCCTCGGCTCGCTCACGATGAAGCCCCGAGACCGTACATAACGATTCCCCAATATCGGTTTAATAAAACAAAGCAACACACGGTCTCCGTGCTCCGGTTCGACTTTATTTCTTTCATGCATCTGTGTGCATCTGCACATTGAATTGACATGGCACTGTTTTTGTGAGCGCTCTTGCATGCAGTTTGCTTTTGTTTTTACAATACTGTCCTGCACGTGTGTGTGCGTGCATACCATGACGAAATATTATCAAACATGATGGATTACTGCTCTACTTACTTTAAACATTTTGTGCATTGTATGCACGAGGCATAGAGCACGTTCAATGTTATGTAGTGCCCTATACATGCTTGTCCTAGCAAGGGGGGGAACCATGCACGTGTGTGCATACACTTTGTGCGTTCTCTGCTAGTATCAAGAGGCTACATGGATGGGGATTGACACTACCGTGCTGAAGTAGTTACTTTTTATCGTGTAATTATGCAACCCTTGTTTAAAGTGTACATAGCTGATATTGAATTTTGTGTGCCTGTACTACGCCTGATGGCTTCAAAGTGAAAGAAATGTACTATGCGCATTGAATTGTTAGCTATTACATTCTATGTGAATATTATCCTGAGACACTTAAGTGACACTTTCTTTGTGTTTTGGCAAATTGAACGAAGGAGGCCCGAGTCAAGCAGAGGGTGGCACACGGGATCTCAAGTCTTATAGTGGCATCAGAAATATGTCTTTCGCTGTTCAGGTCGTTACCTCAAGAAAGAAGCCTACGGATCTGAATCCTTCTGATCGGCCGCGGCGGCAGACGGCACAATTGTGGCAGAGGTTTCAAACACGTCCCGCTGACCACCTTTGAATACGCGTGGTTGCATCGCTATTTATAGCGCAACATTCAGAGATCGAAGAAGAATTCATTGACCGAGGATTTTGAGGACGTGCACGGTAACGGAATTGCGGTGCTGGATCCTTCGCACGAAGCTGACAAGGTGTTGACCAGATCGTCAAAGCCTGTTGCATAGCAGTTCTGCAGACTCAAAAGATTCTGATCCGATGGATTTTGACAATGCAGTCTTAGAGGCCCGTGCTCTCATCTTGACCACGCTTCTACTCCTCCTACCATCGTCAAAATCATACAGTTTTACCCAAACTGCTTTCATCTAAATCTTCAACCCCAGCAAGTCATACCTCACCTTGCGTTTTTGACACCAAGGATCTTGGGTCTTGTCTCCCAAGAAGTATGCTGGAGTCTTTGTCTTCGGTTCGCTACCATTAGAAAGACGCCTACGGATCTGAATCCTTCTGAGCGGCGGCAGGCGGCACAATTGTGGCAGAGGTTTCAAACACAACCCGCTGGCCACCTTTGAATACGCGTGGCTGCATGGCCGTTTACAACGCAACATTCAGAGATCGAAGAAGAATTCATTGACCGAGGATTTTGAGGACGTGCAGGGTAACGAAATTGTGGCGCTGGATCCTTCGCAAGTAGCTGACAAAACGTTGACCAGATCGTCAAAACCTGTTGTTCTGCGGACTCAGAAGATTCTGATCCGATGGATTTTGACAATAAGGTCTTGGAGACCCTTGCTCATCTTGACCACGCTCCTACTCCTCCTACCATCGACAAGATTTCACCCATACTCTCTTCATCTAAATCTTTACCGCAGCAACTTAAAAAGGACGTCAACAAAAATGCTGTTACAGAACAAGTCCCGCACTAGAATTCTCTGTTCTAGAAATAGACCATATCACGAACGTGACCACAGTTCTTAGTAAGACTAAAGCCTCAGATAGGGTATGTTGCTCCTCACGTGAATATTACAGTTTATTTACAGCCACGAGGTGTTTTGGCGGGCAAATGCCTTTGATTGCGTGAATTTTCGAGGTAAATGCCTTGCGCTGTGGAGACAAACGCCTTTGGGTGCGGGGGCATATGCCTATGAGTTCGTGGGTAGATGTAGTTGGTGTGGTCATGTAGTAAAAAGTTGAAAACCCTCCATTTCACGGTGGGTTTTGGCGGGCAAATGACGTTGAGAGCGTGAATTTTGGAGGGAAATGCCTTGTAATGTGGAGACCAACGCTTTTGGGTGTGGGGACAAATGCCTATTCTCTTCGTTCTCGTTCTCACACTTTTTATTTTTATGGAACCGAATTGATGTCGGCCCGGACCTTTACCGAAAGGGTGGTATAACCAGGAACTAAACCAAAACCCCGACCCACACCCCCCCAGGGGGTGCCCGTCCAACTCTCTCGGCCCAGTGTGGGCAATTTTTTTTGGGGAATGTACTCTGGTCTTTTTTTTCCCCCTGTTCGGGGCAAATATTTGCCTGACCAGAGAATATGTTTCCAGGTACATTCTAGGAGTGCACCCGGAAAAGCATGGAATGGTTCGTGGTTATTGAAAAAAGAGTCTTATCACACACAGAGGAAGAAGCGAGGGGAGAGGAAGAAGCGATGGGCTTGAGATTGAGCCGCACCTGTGAATTCGGTTACAGACATATCAAGTGTACGGGTATACTTGAATCCTTTCTCTTGCAGCTCTGTTTACCACCTTTCCCACCTTTCTTTCTCTCCTGTATATTCCGACAATATCACTTAGTATAGTGCTGGGTCTATTTGTGTGGTTCTGCGGTTCGCATAAGTGGCTCGGGTATGGGTGCTTTCATCACGGATATGTACCGATTGAAATCGCGTTCCTCATGCCCTGTTCATACACCTGCTCTCGTCATATTTGTCTGTGGTGTGTTCTTTTTAATCAATCTCTTGTTTCAGGTGTTTGACGAGTAACGCCAAGCACACCAACTTGGGCCGGTGCCGAGAGAGAGATAATGTTGTTTATTGGAAAACCAAGGGGAAGATCAATGCCACACGAACTTGGGCCGGTGCCGACATTGACTGATAACTTCGGTACTTACATCAACGAAGTGTGTATGTGTGGAAACCTGCTTGAAGGGGGTGGATTTTGTTGAATTTAGGTCTGCGTGCATTCTGATATGGAGTCGTGTGGAGTGCATCCAAATGCCGTTCGGCTTGGTACCGTTGCACCACATCGTGGCAAGTATGCTGGCATCGCTCCACTTCGAAAACTTATGGAGCCGCTGCATACATGCTATCATGGGAATTTCGGAGGAAGGTGCTTCAGCAGTGCCCAGCTTGACGCGATGGATGTTTGCCGGCGGGTTGAAGTGCAGCCGGGCGATAATATCGAACCTCGAGATGCCTTTCGGGTGGCCCTGTGCCATTATGCGGATATCACCGACAAGGTGTCTGGGACAGACCATTCGAGCAGGCGCGTATTGAATGCTCGAGGTAGTTCTGGTCTCGGAGATTTCCACTTGGTAGGGATCAAAGGTGATGCAGCAGACGCCATCACGGCCATCTTGCTTGCCCAACACCCACGAAATCTCGGACCGGGCCGGATGCTCACCACGGCCGATGGTCAATTTGCAAGATGAGACTCGAATGCTGATTATTTTTTTTAATTTAAGAGTGTTTATTAAGGAGTAACCTCAGCAAGAGGAGTAAGAAATATCAAAATCGAAAGACACCCAGTTCGCAGCTGTCAAGCTCCCCAAATGTCTAGAGGGGCCTCACAACACCTACGACAGATCCACCAACAGCAGCAGATTGCAACACAGAAGCAGAAGCAACAGCAGGGATGGGCACAGCAGCACGCATGACACGCGTGAGGGCAGCAGCCAAAAATGCTTTCACTGAGCCACCATCAACGGC
>Ga0209390_10006229_pt1 | contig 16192 bp, 18 predicted proteins | sample BON01_FD_187212 | JGI IMG/M metagenome (GOLD analysis project Ga0209390, IMG submission 187212) | Freshwater microbial communities from Lake Bonney liftoff mats and glacier meltwater in Antarctica - BON-01 (SPAdes) (version 2) | ecosystem: Environmental > Aquatic > Freshwater > Ice > Glacier... | reverse complement strand
GCCGACGGTATTTACGGTTCAGCCACGACAAGACTCGTCAAGCGCTTTCAAAAGAGTGTCGGCCTCAAGGCCACCGGTGCGATCGATCGCACCACCTGGCTCGCGCTCCTCGCCGCCGCGGCATAATGAGTTGATGTTGTTTGATCTGATTCGCGCCTGCCGAAGATTTCTTGGGCGTGTCACAGGACGCGAAGCCAAGCGACTTAAAACGCGAATCGGCGCACTGCGCGTCGAACTCGCAACCCAGCGAGAGTCGACTATGCATTTGGATGCTCTGCACCAAGAGGCGCTCGGGAGGCTCCAACAATTGACAGCCCCTGCCCATTTGGTCGATTACTCGACCCTCTTGCCATTAGCCGAAAACGCGCTGGGTATGTTCCCGGGCGCGTGGTCATCGACGCTACCAAATGCGGTGGGCCCTGGCACGGTGCCACTATTCGAAGATCATCGCATCACGTGGCTGACCGAAAACCTGGGCGACATCACCGGCTGGCGTATTCTCGAGTTAGGGCCACTTGAAGGTGGCCATACCTACATGCTCGAGCAAGCCGGCGCAAAAGTCACCGCGATAGAGGGCAACCACGATTCGTTTCTGCGTTGCCTGATTACCAAGAACTATTTGGGTATGAACTCCAAGTTCGTCCTGGGCGACTTCGCAAAATCATTTGGCGACGTAAAGGACTTAGACCTCGTCTTAGCTTCTGGAGTTTTGTACCACATGACGCAGCCGGTTGACCTACTTCAAAAGATCGCAGCCATATCGAATCGCCTGTTTTTATGGACTCACTACTACCATCCAGACATTTCGTTGTGGAATAAAAATGTTCGTTCGCAAGTCGGAACCAAGTGGCGTCCCGACTTAATGGAGACGGTCCGAGTTGGTGACCTCGATGTGCGGATTGTCCCGCAGTCGTACGGCGAAGCGCTCGGTTGGGAGGGGTTTTGTGGAGGTCCCGAAGCGCACTCAAACTGGATCTACCGCGACGACATGCTGCAGTTGCTCAAGAATCTCGGGTTCATCAATATCGAAGTGACATTCGAACATATTGATCATCCAAATGGGCCAGCATTCTGCGTCCTCGCGCAAAAATAGCCACCTAATTTTTAGCGAAGACCCAGCGGCGCGCCAGCAAAGCGCGACTCCCACGCCTCGTCGCTAACCATCTGCGGGTAAGCGGCGCGGTACTCGCGGCGCAGGCGCTTGTACGAACGGCGGATCTCGAAGATTGCGCCGATCACCTCTTTAAGCAAACCCAAGAATCGCTTCGTGTCGCGCTCGACCACGTAGCCGTCGGCGATGCGCTCGTGGCGATACAAGATCTTGTTGCGCAGCGTGGCCACGCCAACAGCGCGCGCATCGATCGGCGCGGTGCCGTACCCAGGGCGACGCAGCCGCGACGGCACGATGTACCCGCCCATGAGCAGCACTGCGACTACAAAGCCGATCGCCCGCAACGCCTTGTGGCGCGGCTGGCGCACCTTCAGTTTCGCCATCTCGGCGCTCAGCGGCGCGGGCTTTTCTTCGGCGCACACGCGCAGCGAATCGTGCAGTGCGCTGTGGTCGATCTTCATCCACTCACCCGGGCCGGCCAGGTACGCGCGCAAACCCATGAGCATGTACTCGGTACTGGCGTAACGCATCGAGAACAGGTTGCGAAACCCAAACGACGCGAAACGGTAGGCGAGGTTCCACCAGCGATGGGCGTCAAACACCAGTGTGTCGACGAGCGCCAGGTTGCGCGCCTCGTAGAACAACGACGACGGATTGTTCTTGAGCCCAAAGTCGGCGTGCCAGACGATGATGCCATTCAGCGTGACCGTGTGCTTGCCCGTGTGCATCAAGCCGAAGCCGACGTCGTCGCCGCGCACGAATACCGGCAACGGATTGTCGCTCGTGATCGTGATCGGAAACGCGGTGTACCACCACGCGGTGTAGGCGAATTTAATCTCGGGCGCGTCGAGCAACGCGATCTCGCGATCGCGCATGTCGTCATCGCGGCCGAGCGCTTGCAGCGGGTAGATCGAGCGCCACGAATACTCGGCGCCAGCCTCGAACTGCATCCACTGGCGCTCTTCGCTGAGCATCGCGCCGTGCACACACAACTTTTCGTCCTTGGCAAACCTGAACAACGCCATCGTGCGCACGAGCGCTTCCGGCTCGAGCGTGATGTCGTCGTCCATAAATAACACGTGCGTCGCCCAGCCGTCGCGGCGCAGTTGCATCAACCCGCGGGCGAACCCTCCCGCCCCGCCGAGATTCAAATTGCCGAGTACGGTAAGCGGCGCGTCGCTCGGCGCGTCGAACTTAATGTTGCGGGCGTTGTCGACGACCAACACGCGCACGGCGCCCTGCAGAGATTCGGTACCACTGATCAGATCGAGCACATTGCGTACCGTCTTGGTCACGTACTCCTGTCGATTGAATGTCGTTATCGACAGCGAAAGCCGCACCTCGTGCGCCGGCGCTTGCGGCGTAAACCAAAAGCCGCCGTGCACGATCACGTCGCCCGTGGCGACGATGCGCACAAACAGGGTCCCGACATCTGAACTGCGCAACTGAGGCGCCTGCAGGGTGACCGGCTCGGTACCCAATTCGCACGCAACTACAACGCGCTCAGTCTTGCCAAGCTCGGCGTTGCCGTACACGGCGACCAGCTCGACGCGCCCCACGCCGACAGCGTCGACCCGCACCCACAGATCATCCACGAGGGTGACGCGCCGCCACCTGCCTGCTGCAAAAACGCCAAATGCTGTGTCAAAACTCAGCGTTGCGGGACCAGTCAAAGTGACAGAGTCTTTGCCGACCACGGCGCTGCCGGTCGTGCGCGCGTACAACAACGGCTCGGGCGTCTTCGGTGTCGGCAGCGTCAGACGCTGCAGCAGCTGCTCAACCACCGAGCGGGTCCGTGAAAAATGCGGGCAGCACGCCAGATTCGTTGAGCAGTTGCAAGGTCCGCTCGGCGGCGGCGAGCGCCTCAAAAATTGTCACATCCATGTCTAGATAACGGTAGGTGCCGAGGCGCCCCAAAAAGGTGACCCCTCGTTCTTGGCGCGCAAGTTGTACGTAGTTGAGCAACTGCTCCTTTTCTTTCACTAATCGAATCGGATAGTACGGCGTATCGTTGGGTTCGGCGAGACGACTAAATTCACGATACGTAACAGTGCGCTCGTGCGTCTCCCACGGCGCGAAGTGCTTGTGTTCGGTGATGCGCGTAAACGGCACGCCTTCATCGCAGTAATTCACGACGGGGTGTCCCTGAAAGTCGCCGTCGCTCACCTGTTGCTCGAAATCTAAGGTGCGGTAGCCGAGGCGGCCGTGTTCGTATCCGAAATAGGCATCGATCGGCCCCGTCCAAAACACATGGTCGTACTGCGCGCACTGCGATTTGGCAAACACCGTGTTCAAACTCACCTTGATCTGCGGGTGGTCGAGAATCGCCTCGACGATCGGCGTATACCCGTGCTCGGGGATGGCCTGATACGGATGATTAAAATACGAATCGTCGTCGGTGAAACGCACTGGCAAGCGGGCCAAAATGCTGGCCGGCAATTCTGTCGGGTCTACGCCCCACTGCTTCTTGGTATAGCCAGCGAAGAACGCCTCATACAATTCGCGGCCGACGAATTTAAGCGCCTGATCCTCGAATGTCACGGGCGCCGTGATCGTCTTGTCGCTCTTCGACTCGATAAACGCTTCGGCCTCTGCAGCATTGAACGAGGTGCCAAAAAACTGATTAATCGTGCGCAGGTTCACCGGCAGCGAATACATCTCTCCGCCCGACAAAGCCTTGACCTTGTGGTTGTACGGCTTCATCACGCCGAACCGATTGATGTACGCCCAGACGTGCTCGTGCTGGGTGTGAAAGATGTGCGGCCCGTAGGTGTGCACCATCACGCCGGTCTCGTGGCGCTGCGTGTGGCAGTTGCCGGCGACGTGGCTGCGGGTGTCGAAAACGGCGACCTCGTGCCCCGCTTCGGCCAGTTGGCGGGCCATCACGGCGCCCGAAAACCCAGCGCCAACAATGGCAAACGACCGTGATAGCACGGGGTGAATACTACGTCTTAGAGAACTAGTGCGACAGCCACGGTGCGCACAGACCATCTACGTCGCGCACTTCGATGCGATCGCGATTGGCCCATGTGACCTGATTCTCTGGGTCGGGGCGCAACTTAAATGTGTGAAACGACATCTCTGTGGTGTCGATGCTGAGGATACGACCGACTAGGGACTCGCCGATTGCGAGCAGCAACTTAATTGTTTCTAGCGCCTGAATCGAGCCGACGATGCCGGGTAATACGCCGAGCACGCCGGCCTCCGCGCAACTCGGGGCCAACTCTGCTGGCGGCGGCTGCGGCACCATGTCGCGATATGTCGGCCCATTCTTCGGGTCGAACACAGTGACCATGCCCTCGAACCTGAAAATCGAACCATGCACGACCGGGATACCTAACTTCACGCTGGCGTCGTTCAGCACGTAGCGGCTCGGGAAGTTGTCGGCACCGTCGACGATCACGTCGTATCCCGAAATGATGTCGAGGATGTTGCTGGCATCGAGGCGTGTGTCATAGGTGACGACGTTGACATCGGGGTTGAGCATCGTCAGCGTCTTCTTTGCCGAGTCAACCTTGCGATCGCCGATGCGATCGATGTTGTGCAAAATCTGTCGTTGCAGGTTCGATGCATCGACTTCGTCCATGTCGACAATGCCGATTGTTCCAACACCTGCCGCCGCCAAGTACAAAGCAGCAGGTGAGCCAAGGCCGCCGGCGCCCAACAACAAGACTTTGCTCGCCAACAACTTGGCCTGACCGGCGACGCCAACTTCTGGCAACAAGATATGGCGCTGATAGCGGTTGCGCTGCTCAGCCGTGAGGTTCGCTGGCGTGCTCCACGCCCGGCCCTCATCCTTCCACTTGCCGAAACCGCCGACCACCGAATAGACGTCGGTATATCCGAGTTCTTGCAAAGTCTTGGCAGCAAACGCGCTGCGCACTCCACCGGCGCAATAGACCACGACCGGAGTCGATTTGTCGATCACATTGCTTTCGATCTGCGCCTCGAGGTGACCGCGCGCGATGTGCAACGCATTGGGCAAGGCACCCTGCTCGTACTCGTCGGGTTCGCGCACGTCGAGCACGATCGCTCCGCCCGCTTCGATGCGCGCTGCGGCGCCGGCCGTATCAATTTCGGTGATCTGAGATTTTGCCTGCGCCAGCAGGTCACGGAATCCGGCCATGGCTCAATCCTACCGCGATACCCGACTAAATCTGTCAGGTATCGGTTAGCGGTTAGCCGACGATCCGCGGCAGCAGTTCGCTCAATTCTCCGACCAAAACGACGTCACTGTAGTGATCCATCGCTGTAGGTTCGCCGTTGACAATCACAACCTTGGCCCCCATCGCCTTGGCCCGCGGCACCACATTGGCGGCAGGTCTAACAGTCAATGAAGAGCCCACTGCCAACAACACGTCGCAGTCTTCGCTCGCCGCCATTGCCCGCTCAACAACTTCGGGCACGAGTGCCTGCCCAAAACTAATTGTGTCGCTCTTCAAAATGCCGCCACACAATTCACACGCCGGGTCGCTATCGCCTTCGCGCACACGTTGCAGCGTTGCTTGCATCCCTCTTCTGTCGCCACATGACCAGCAAATGCTGAACCGCATAGTGCCGTGCATCTCGAGAACATTTTCTGGGAGGTGCCCAACATGCTGGTGTAGTCCATCAATATTCTGCGTGATTACCGCCACAAGAACACCGCGTTGCTCGAGCGCAAAAATTGCGCGATGACCGTCGTTGGGCACAGCCGCCCACGCCGGCGACGCCAACCTGTTGCGCCAAGCAATTTGACGAATCTCTGGGTCGTTTAGGTAATGACTCAGTGTCGAGACCTTCTCCGCCTCCGGATTCTTCGTCCAAACGCCGTTGGGTCCGCGAAAGTCTGGGATGCCAGAATCTGTCGAAATCCCGGCCCCGCTAAAGACCGTGATCGACTTCGCCGCCCCGATGATCTGCCGCGCCTCTTCGATTAATCCATCACATGGCCCTGCCCGATCGCTCATAGTTACAAGTTTGGCCTAGATAGGTGCGGCGCCGCACACATCGGCGCATGTCAATTGATCAACTTTTACTAAGCACAAAACTGGTAGTCGTGCCGTGGAGCGACCCCGTCGTTGAGGCAGTCGGATACGAAGCCCGCTCGGGTTACGTCGAATTGTTCTGGCTAAACGTTCTCGGCCCATCAGCAACGTGGATACTGCGCCGACTGGCGGCCGGCTTCGATGCCTTTCCGGGCGGTTACGAACTCGACTTGCCGAGCACGGCCAGCGCGCTCGGCCTCTCGTTCTCAGACAAGCCAAATAGCCCCTTCACGCGCGCGCTGAAGCGCTGCGTGTGGTTCGGCATCGCCCAACCCTTGCAAGGCGGCCTCGCCGTTCGTCAAATGCTGCCGCCGGTTTCGCATCATCAACTCGCGCGCATGCCGCTCGAACTGCAACAAGCGCACGAAGCGTGGATCAGCGAAGGTGAAGAAAAAAATTCGACAGCACAACAGCAACGTGCGACCGCGCTAGCGCAGGTGATGCTCAGTCACGGCGACGACGCACTACTGATCGAGTCGCAACTTATTGCTGTGCGTGTGGCGCCCGGGGTTGCTGCTGTCGTGGCTGCGCAGGTGGCGCATCGACATGCAGCCACGGCACAAAGTTAGGCATAAACGCCCAGCTCGTGCGGTGAATAGCGCACGGCCCGTAACCCTGTAACGCCGCCCGATGCTTTGGGCACGGGTAACCCTTGTTGGTGTCAAAGTGCCACTGCGGGTATTCATCTGCGCACTGGCGCATCAAGTTGTCCCTCGTAACTTTGGCGACCACCGACGCGGCGGCCACAGACAGGCACGTCATGTCGGCCTTGACCTCGGTGATTACGCGAGCAATGTGCGGCGAAATAAAATCCCAAGTGCCGTCAACGATCGCAACGTCGGGCAGCACGCCAAAATTGTTGACCAGTTCGTCGATGGCCCGCTTGGCAGCCAAACGCTGCGCGGCGTTCATGCCCAGCAGATCGCACTCCTGCGCGCTCGCTGCGCCAACAGCCCATGCGGCCGAGGTGCGCGCCACCGATTCAAATACGCCGTCGCGCTTGGATTCGGCGATCTGTTTTGAATCGCGCACGCCGCCCATCGATGCTGCCGGATCGGCAGCATCGAGAATGTCTGCTCGCAGCACTGCCGCGCCAATCATCAACGGACCCGCCCACGCGCCCTTGCCCACCTCGTCAAACCCAACGATGCACGAAAAGCCCCGTTCTCGAAGACGCTTTTCGAGATTTGTCGTTGGTGGCACGGTCTTCATCGGCACGGGCTCATCGACATGGGTTTCATCGGCACGGGTTAATACTTAAAGCCGGCCAGCAATGCCTCGCCCGTGGCCTCGTTGCTTGACCAGTTTGGGTCGCACCTGCCCGCGCTCAAGTGCACTCCAGGTGGGCCAGCGACCTCCCACAACATCGCCGGCAGTTCACCATGCCAGCGCAGCGCGCAACTAATCGTGCGAGTTGCGTCGACTACCAGCGCATAGGCCTCGATGTTTAGGCCCAGCCATTTGCTCGGTATCGAGTTAGCGAACAACACTGCGCCGCCGTCGCGTCGCGGTGAAACAAGTTGCTCCTCCACCCAGGCGATACCACGAACGCCGATTGGCATCTCTGCGAGGAATGCTTCTGCCACTTCTTCTGGCAACACCTCGGCAAGCCTCGCCCGAGATCGCGCCACATCCCCACTAGCGCGCGTCTCTCCGACAGATTCAAATAACCACTGGGCCGCAAAAAGCGCACGCTCGACATCCCATGCAATCTTCTTAGCGCGCGAGTTGCTCGCAAAAATCGATTCGACGGCGCTCGCTAATTCGGCAATGTGTCCGCCAATTTTCTCTCCCATTCGATGCATCTCGTGCAACGTCAAGATGTAGCCGACGGGGTCACTCGCCATTGCGTCGATGGCGTTGGCACCGGTTATCAAAATATCCGCGCGGGTGCGCGCGATCGTGTCGGAGATTGTCTTGTCTGGCAGTACCAAGCGGCTGGCATGGTCGATGGCGGTCGACCAACCGCGCTGCAGTTGTGCAAAATCAGCAAGACCCTCTGGCAATTTCGTCAACGCATGCGCACCGCTCGCGAGCGCGACCCTAAGAGTCGACGTGTGCCCGACAGGAAACACGACGCTGCCCGCCGGCAGTGAAATGCCCTGTACGAGGCTTGCGCTCGGCGGCCGTTGGCTCAGCACGTCGCCGCGCGTTACAGCCACCGCCACTGGCAGGGTCGACTGATTCTCAAACTCGACAACGATCAACAGGCCGCTATTAACGACACCGTAGATGCGTTGCACCACGTCGCCGCTCGGCACGCGCAGCCGCGTCTCAATTAACGGCAGTCCACCACGGCGTTCTTGGCGCACCGTGCCCTCTGTGGCGGGGTCGTGCCAGCGGTCGTCGGCGGCCACAAACCAATCGAGCGGCGCGCTGCCGTCGCTGGGCCGAATCGAGCCGCGTTCATTGACCAGTGCGTGCCACGAACCGCCGCGAATACCCACCAGGTGGGTCGTCGGGCGCACCCGCGGTGTAATCGAGAGACCGGCCACTGCTCAAGTATTGCCGAGCGCAACTAGTTGCGACTATTCGGATTTGTTGCTACGCGACAGCAACACTCGCCACGCGTCAGCGGCGCTAATCTCGCCCTCGCAAACCGCCGCGACTTGCTGCGTGATCGGCATCTCAACGCCGTGACGGCGAGCGAGGGCGAGCACTGCCGACGCGCTCTGAACGCCCTCGGCAATAGTCTGCATCGAGGCGGTGATAGCTAGAATCGACTCGCCCCTCCCGAGGCGCATACCGACAGTCGTGTTGCGGCTGTGTGCCGAAGCACACGTCGCCATCACGTCGCCCAGGCCTGCCAGACCGGCAAATGTCTGCGTTTGTGCGCCAAGCGCTGCTCCAAGTCGCGACATCTCGGCGAGACCGCGCGTCACGATCGTCGCCCGCGTGTTTTCGCCAAAACCGAAGCCCTGGGCAATACCCGTCGCGATTGCGACAACATTTTTTACGACGCCTCCAATCTCGCACCCGACCACATCGGGGTTCGTGTACAGCCGAAACGCGGGCTTAGCAAATAACTCCTGCAGCATCATGGCAACGTCGAGATCTTCGCAAGCGATCACGCTGGCAGCTGGTTGGCCAGCAAGAATTTCGTGCGCCAAGTTCGGACCGCTCAACACCGCAACAGGGTTATTCGGCGCGATTGCGCCAATGACCTCGCTCATGCGCAGCAGACTGATCCGCTCCAGACCCTTCGACAAACTCATCAGCACTGCGCTACTGCGCAGATTTGGTGCGACCTCGCGCATCACGCTGCTCATCGCCTGCGACGGCACGGCCATCGCCACTACATCAGCCCCGGCGACAGCGGCCGCAATATCACTCGTCGCGCGCAATGCTTCGGGCAACTTGTGCTCGCCCAGATACCTGCTGTTGGTGTGCTTCTTATTGATCTCGTCAACAAGTTCGCCACGACGTGCCCACAAGATTGTCTCGTTGCTCGGCGCGTTGAGTACGGCGATCGTCGTGCCCCACGAACCGCCCCCGACAACACAGATCCGCATTCCCACGAGATCTAAGCGTATGACTAGCAGCCAGCCGTAGGCTGTCTCGGTGGTCGCGCCGACATCGACGAGTGTTGTAATCGTCCCGATCAAATCTTTCACTGGCGCCAAAGAACGTCTGGCCAGCGCACTTACGGCGCCAGAACGCGCCAAATTGGCTCGTTTTATGGCCCTTCGGGTATTACGAGCGGCGGCGCCACTACCGGTGCTGGTGGTGTGCGACGACGACGAAGTCACTGCATGGGCACTGCTCAACGGTGCCACTGTCGTGCGCCAAGACAAGCCCGGTCTCAACAATGCCGTGCAATCTGGCTTCGCGGCCGCTCGAGACGCCGGTTTCAAATGGGCGATAGTCTGTCACTCTGATCTACCGCTAGCGAACCGTCTTGATCACTTGCTCGATCACTTGCACGATGGATTGCCAGATTCTGGGCCTACTCTAGATCGCGCGCTAGTTATCGTCGGCGATCAGCACGGAGACGGCACCAACGTGCTCGTTCTGGCCACCAGTTACAATTTCGAATTTCACTACGGGCCATCGAGTTTCACCGCGCATTGCGCCGAGGCTGCCCAACAAGGCCTTGACTTGCGCATCGTTGCCGACGCCGCGCTCGCTATCGACATCGACACGCCGAGCGATCTCGCCCACCTACCGTCTAACTGGCGCGATTAACCGCAATTTCTTAACTCGCATCTAGTTTGCAGACATAAAAAAACCGGAGGGCTTTCGCCCCCCGGTTTGCAGTTCTCCGAACCGATTATTAATTGTGGCTATGACCTTATTTCTTTTTTGCGGCCTTCTTAGCCTTCTTCTTCTTTGCTGGTGCCTTTTTAGCGGCCTTCTTCTTCTTTGCTGGTGCCTTTTTGGCGGCCTTCTTGCGCTTGGCTGGTGCCTTTTTTGCGGCCTTCTTTTTTGCTGCCATTTGATTTCTCCTTAGGTAGGTATTTCTATTTATTTCGGTTTGGATTAAGTGCACTCTTCAGCGTTGAGCTTGAAGTGAACTTCATTGCTGTAGAAGCTGGTACCTGAACCGGTGCACCCGTTTGCGGGTTACGGCCGACACGAGCCTTGCGCTTCGATGTGCTGAACGAGCCAAAGCCCGGCCATGCAATCTTGTCGCCATGAATTGCGGAGGTTACGACGAGTTCAAAGAATGACGCGATGGTTCTTTCGGCATCTGCCTTAGACACACCGGCTTTCTCTGACACTGCATCAATGAGCTCTGCTTTTGTCATTTCTTACCTTGCTTTCTCGGAATCGGCTAACTGCCAATATCTATTTGAGTATGTCTGTGCGACAAATGCAAGCATTCAACGCTTCGACGACGTCACGGGTTAATTTTTTTTAAACTTCTAGATTTCAAAAAATTTTGTAAAATCAGCGCAAAACTTTTTGATTGTGCGACAATTTTCTACCCGACCAGCGACACCGAGAACTCGTCGCGGCGGCGTGCGGCTGACAAATGGACCGATTTCTAAAACCCTTACTGGCATTGGGTCTACGGGCGTCAACAAAATGAAACCTAGATGTTTGTTGGGTCTCCTAAAAGGGTCTAATCGCTCCATACAAACATTGGCTTCCAGCCGCAGATAAGCCTTTTGCTGGGGTCTGGTCACGACCCCAGTTTGTACCCATTTTTGCCCCCAAAAAGATCTTTAAAATATTTTAAAAATAATTCGAAAAAGTGTCGCCGCCGAGAAGCTTTTTGAGAAATTCCTGCCATCCACCATCCACCATCCACCATCGGCCAGTCGCGAGCAGTCACACTTAGCAATGTTGCTGACCTCACCGTCTCATCCTGATCACCAGACAAGCCTCGACTCGTCAGCTAGTGGTGACTCCGACGTGAACGTCACTGGCGACATCGCCGTCGCCAATATCGCAATCGCCAACGCCAGCGGCGTGGCCACGCGCGTAGTTCTAGACACATCAGTGTTGGTCGCCGATCCCACCAGCATGCTCAACTTTCCCGGCTGCGACGTCGTGATCCCGCTAACTGTCGTCGAAGAACTTGACGGCTTGAAGACGCGCATGGATGATGTCGGTCGCTCAGCGCGAACCGCGTTGCGCACGATCGAAGACCTGCGTCGCAAAGCGGGTGGTTCGCTCGCTAAGCCGATGGCGGTGCACGACGCGCCGGTAGGCGGCACCGTGCAAATCGAAATCAACGGCATCCAGCGTCACTTACTGATCGAGCACGGGCTCAACCCCGAGATCCCCGACAACCGCATCATCGGCGCCGCACTCGGCCAGGCCCAACACGCCCCGACCGTTGTGCTTTCTAACGACGCGGCGCTGCGAATCAAAGCCGCCCACCTCGGTCTCACCGCGCAAGAGCATCAACCCGTCGGCACCAACGCGGCGACGCGCCCGATGGGCTGGCAAACCTTTGACACTTCGGCCGAAGTCATCGACGTGCTGTACCAATCTGGCGGCGTCGAGAAGTCGAGCTTCGCGGGCGGATCAACGCTTCGCGAAAATAATTTCGCAGTGTTGCGTTCGGGTTCGCAATCGGCACTCACCCGCTGTCGCAGTGACGAGCTCACGCTGCTGGCGCCGTCTGCACCAGAGGCATGGGGCCTGCGCTCGCGCAGTAAAGAGCAGCGCTTCGCCCTCGAACTACTACTCGACCCAGAGATCACGGTGATCGCCCTCGACGGTCGCGCCGGCACGGGCAAGACCGTGATGGCGATCGCGGCGGGCCTCGAACAAGTGGTCGAGAAACGTCGCTACGAAAGGCTCGCGGTGTACAGGCCGCTCGTGCCTGTCGGTCGCGCCGATGTCGGTTTCTTGCCCGGCGGACTAGACGAAAAACTTGACCCGTGGATGTCGGCGATTCACGACGCGATCGTGGCGCTCACCGATCACCGCTCGAGTCGCGATGCCCGCGGCCTAATCGACGACCTTACGGATCGGGGCCAACTGACCCTCGAGTCTGTGACGTTCTTGCGCGGTCGTTCGCTGCAACAACAGTTCGTCGTCGTCGACGAGGCCCAGAACCTAGAGCCCACCACTCTGAAGACGATCCTGACCCGCGTCGGCGAGGGCACCAAAGTCGTATTCACCGGCGACACCAGCCAGATCGATGCCCCCTATATGGGCGAGTCGAACAATGCCCTGGCCGTGCTGATTCACGCCTTTGCCGGCCAGGCCTGCTTTGGCAACATCACCTTGACGGCCTGCGAGCGTAGCGAAGTGGCCAGTCTGGCCGCCGAGTTGCTGTAAGCCCCAGAATCGATCGCGCAGTGCAGGTGGGATCATTGAAGCCGAGTCGGTGACTAATCGGATGACAACGCTCTCCGTGTAGCCGGAAACTTGGCGGTGATCATGTTCCGGCTCGCAACGCCTCCACGGGTTCCATTCGCGCAGCGCGCAGCGCGGGATAGAGGCCCGACACGAGTCCAATGAAGGCTCCAATAACCGGAGCGACAAGCGGTGCTACTGGATCGATGACTGGGGTCCATGCCTGGTAGGCCGACACAGACACGATAATCGACAGCGCATCTTCGATCGCTTCGAACGGATCGATGACGGTCGTGGCCGCAGGGAAGGCGGGTTCGGCCTGGGTCTCTCCATCGTGGCGAGTATCGCCCGCAGTCACGCGGCCACTGTGGCAGTTGCTGACAATAACCCGGGCGCTGTGTTCATCGTCACGTTCCCGCGCCCATAATCTCGGTGGGTCGCCACGTGTGACCACATTACGGGAGTTTTATCTTGTTTATCTGTTACTTGTTACTAATTCAGCGTATATTCTGTCATGAAACGGACAGCAGTCCGTTTCTGTACAGCGGAGGATCCAGATGTCTCTCATTGAGCGACAAAATGAAGTCCCAAGCAGGACGATTCACGAGAGCGTGGATTGGACGCAGTTCGCCAACTGCAAAGGCAAGATGAAATTGTTCTTTGCCCCGCGAGCTGAAAGACCTGAGGCGCGCGAACGACGCGAATTCAAGGCACGCAAATTGTGCGCAGAGTGCCCAGTGCAAAGTGACTGCCAGAGTTATGCCCGTGATAATCGCGAGTACGGCTACTGGGGCGGAGAGAACGAAGAAGATCGCCATCTCGCCGGTTTCACGATTGCGGCGCCAATCGGTATCCGCGCTCGCGGCGCTCGTTCTATTGTTACATCGTCGTAATAACCTCTTGCGCAACTGACCAGACACGACTCACCAGACGCACATCAATCTGTCAAGATGGATGCATGACGCCATCCGATAATTCAGTCGACCCAAGCGAGTTCGTCACCCAGTTCATCGAGAACATCGAGCACAGCCGTTTCACCGCCGCGATGGACATGGTCTCTGACAACTGCGAATACGACAACGTGCCCTTTAACAAGGTCTTCGGCAAAGACGCCATCGTCTCGGTGCTGTCAGAGTTTCTGGCCGCCAGTACCCGCGTCGAGTGGCTGATTCACCACCAGGTCAGCAGCGGCGACATGCAACACGGGGTGGTCATGAACGAGCGCACAGACCGCTTCGAGATCGACGATCGCTGGATCGAACTGAATATCGCGGGCCTGTTCGTCGTCAGCGAGGGCAAGATTGCGCTGTGGCGTGACTATTTCGATCGCGACAGTTTCACCAAGGCGCTCGCCGAAAAATAGACTGCCACACTCTGCGCCTAGTCTCGTGCCCATGGGCATGATGCGCTTCGCAGTCGTCGACACCGAGACGACTGGCCTATCCCCCGACAACGATCGACTCCTACAAATCGGCGTTGTCGTCGTTTGGGCCGACGGCCAAATCGAGAACCAATTCGCCACTCATATCAAGCGCCGCTTCCTCAAGCCAGGCCACCTCGGCGCCCACTTCGTGCACGGCATCACCCGCAGCGATCTGCGCAACGGTATCCACATCAGCGAAGCGTTACTGGCGATGCAAGAGATGATTGCGGGTTGCGTTTTCACGGCCCACAACGCCCAATTCGACTTAGGTTTTCTGCGCGCCGAAGCCAAGCGTGCCAAAGTTTCACTCGCGATCGACGCGCCGATCTGCACGCTAAAGATGTCGCGGGCCCTCGACCCGAAGTTGACCATGTCGCATAAATTGAGCGAGATCGCCAAGCGCTACGGGGTTGTTAACGAACGCGCCCACGACGCTCTCGCCGACGCCAAAGTTACGGCCGCCGTTTTGCCGCGACTACTTGGCGAACTGGGCATCACTACCGTCGAGCAGTTATCGCCATTCGTGGTGAGGCCTAAACCCGCTAAAAAATAATTCTCAGACGTAGCGCTTAAGCACCGCCGCCGCGGTGCGCGCGCCCAAGTCGCGCATCTCGACAGGCTCGACAACACGCACGTCTTTGCCGGCGCGAAGCAACAAGCGGCCGAGCCAGTGTTCACTGCTGACAGCCATCGTGATCTGAGCAGAGCCGTCAGAGTTCTTGGTGCGCGAAATGTACGGGTAACTCTCGACCACCCAGCGAGCGCGGGGCGCCACGAGCAGCGTCACCTGCTGCATCGAGTCGTTGAACCACTCTGCATCGTCGCCGATTTCGCCACCCTGCTCGCCGGTCGCGGGGGTGACGAATGTGCCGAGATTTTGCAGTTTCTCAACGCGGTCGATGCGAAACACCCTGCGCTCACCAGACAATTGGTCGTCGGCCGCCACATACCAGTGCCCGCCGTCTTCAAAGACCTGGCGCGGCGTAATCGTGCGTTCGCTGCGGTCGGCCCGCACCGGCGAGAAATATGTGATCAGAATCTGCTCACCGGTTTCGACAGCGTGCAAAAAGTCACCGACGAGCGGCACTTGGGCGATGTCGACCGAGACAACATCTTGCGCCGACGGCAACAGTCGCCGCAGTTTGACAAGCGCGGTCGCCAGATTGCCCTTGGCAGTGGCGCCCGGCAATTGCTGCGCCGCGATACCCATCGATGTCAGCGCGAACACCTCTGCCGTGGTCATCTGCAGCGGTCGCGAGAAAAGCAACGGCACCTCGGCGATGACTTCGCCCTCGTCGATGAAGACGTCGATCAGCGCGTCTGGAGAATACGGCGGAACTCCGCACACCGCGGCCATCATTAGGTCGTCTATCAGTTCTGCTTCGCTCAATTTAAATTGCTTGGCCATATCGGCCAACTTGACCCTCTTGCGCTCCATCAACCACGGCAGCATCACGAGCAAACCGCTGACGCGTTCGGCGGCACCTCGCGGCCCGCGCCGGCGACCCAAGATCATGCGTTTTGCTTTCACGACTTAGCTCTGGTCATTTCTTGCGGCCATGTCTTGCAGCCAGGCCCGCACCTGGCTGCGAATCTCTGGCGGCGACAGCACCTCGGCACGCTCGACCATCGCGAATAGCCAGACCCTAAACGCCGCCATGTTGGCGCACGGGATCTCAAATTCGATCGAGCCGTCCGCACGCTCTTTAGCGACGCTCACCTGCCCAAATTCGGCTCGTACCCGCGGCGCCAGCGAGGCGTCAACGAGAACGATCGCGGTTTTGCTGACCCCGTCGCCGTCGCGCAACAACTCTTGCTCGGTCGGCACTGCCTTCGAGAGATCGAAATCAGCGGGGCGCTTAAACGACTTCGGCT
>Ga0209390_10006226_pt1 | contig 16195 bp, 15 predicted proteins | sample BON01_FD_187212 | JGI IMG/M metagenome (GOLD analysis project Ga0209390, IMG submission 187212) | Freshwater microbial communities from Lake Bonney liftoff mats and glacier meltwater in Antarctica - BON-01 (SPAdes) (version 2) | ecosystem: Environmental > Aquatic > Freshwater > Ice > Glacier... | reverse complement strand
AAAGCCGAGAAGTGAGACAGAAAACAGGGCAAAGACGGCTGCAGCATGGAAACCTCCGGGGCAGAGGCCTCCTATCAATCTCATTTCACGCCGAGCCGGAATCCCCCACGGCGTTCAAGCGATTGCCCTGGGTGCGATGGCCGGCAAAATTGACTTCCGCGCGGGTTCTTGCCAAACGCTGGCGCAATATGAAGCATTCACGGGAGGATAAATCATGATCAGGCGCCGCGACGTATTGGCCGGGGCATCGGCCGCCGTTCTTGCAACCGGCACGGCCAAAGCCAAGCTGCCCGACACCTCGATCTGGACGGCCTACGACCTGGGCTCCTCCGGCTATGCCGAGGCATCGGGCATTGCCGATGCCATCATGAAGAAGCACCCGCTGCGCGTTCGCATCGTGCCGTCGGGCACGTCGATCGGGCGTTTGCTGCCGCTGCGCCAGGGCCGGGCGAACTATGGGTTCCTGGCCAACGAGCTGTATTTCTCCGCCGAGGCGACCTACGATTTCGCGGTGCCGAGCTGGGGACCGCAGGATGTGCGCGTGGTGCTGGCGCGCCCGGCGAGCAACGCCATCGCGGTGGCCGCCGATACCGGGGTGAAGACGGTGGCGGACCTGAAGGGCAAGCGCATCGGCTATGTGCGCGGCAACCCGTCGGTGAACATCAAGACCGATGCCTACCTCGCCTTCGCCGGGCTTACCCGCGACGATATCCAGGTGGTGTGGTTCGGCAGCTATGGCGCACTGAAGACCGCGGTGCTGAACAACCAGATCGACGGCTATGGCAGCGTGACCACCTCGGCCAACATGCGCGAGATCGAGGCGAGCCCGCGCGGCCTGGTGTGGCCGCAGTACCCGGCCTCCGATACCGAGGGATGGAAGCGCATCCGTGCGGTGGCGGATTTCTTCGAGCCGTACAACGAGACGGTCGGCGCCGGCATTTCCAAGGAGAAGCCGGTGGAGCTGGTCGGCTACCGCTATCCGATCATCTCCTGCTACGCGAACACCAATGCTGACGAGGTGTACGCCCTGACCAAGGCGGTGCACGAGTCGATGGACCTGATCCGCGGCATCACCGGCAGTGCGGGCAACTGGGCGCCGGAAATGTCGGGCAAGCCGCCGGCCGATGCGCCCTGGCACGAGGGGTCCGTCCGCTACCTCAAGGAGAAGGGGATCTGGACGGCGTCGCACCAGGACTGGAACGACAAGCGCCTGGCCCGGCTGCGGATGGTGCAGGCCGGGTGGGAGGACGCGAAGAAGTCCTTCACCGGCTCGGGCGACGAAGCCTGGCTGAAGCACTGGGAAGCGCATCGCGTGGAGAAGCTGGGCCTGACGCCGGCCCTGGGCTGAGCAACGCGCCCTTCGCGGGGCGACACATCGCGTTCTGCGACGCCGGATCATCGAAAGGTGGTCCGGCGTTCGTCGTTGTGGGGCGGCCAGGATACGGCGCGACTATTGGCCCTTGCCGCCAGCCTCGTGCCGCCACACCAGCAGGCCGGCGGCGACGATGATGGCGATGCCGGTGTAGTCCCAGGCGTCGGGGATTTCGCGCCAGATCACGATGCCCATGAGCGTGGTGTAGATGATCGCGCCGTATTCGAAGGGGGCGACCAGGGTGGTTTCGCCGGAGCGGTAGCCCTCGGTCATCAGCAGTTGCGCGGCCAGGGTGACCAGGCCGATGGCGAGCATGCCGGCCAGGGCGATCCAGGTGGGGGTGACCCATACCGGAATACTGAGCAGCCCGGCCAGGATGGTGCTGCCCACGCCGAACCACAGCACGATGGTGACGTTGCTCTCGCCCTGCTCGCCCATGCGGCGGATGCTGATCATTGCCAGCGCCCAGGCCACCACGCCGAACAGCACGATGGCCACCGGCACCAGCGGCAGTGCCTCGGCGCCGGTTCGCCAAGGCCGCACCATCACCAGCACGCCGGCCAGCCCGGCCAGCACCGCGGCGACGCGCGGCCATGGTGACGCGTTCGCCCAGCAGCGGCACCGACAGGATGGTCAGGAACAGCGGCATGCAGAAGCCGAGTGCCGTATTGGTGGCCAGCGGCAACTGGCCGTAGCCGTAGAACGCCGTCAGCATGCCGGTGAAGCCGAAGGCCAGCCGCGCCAGGTGGCCCATCGGCCGGCGTGGCCGCAGCGCCCTCAGCCCGCCCTGGCGCAGCATGAACGGCAGGGTGACCAGGGCCACCACCACGCTGCGGAAAAACATCAGTTCCACCGGCGGGTATTCGCCGACCAGGGACTTCACCAGTGCCGCCGACACCGTATAGGCGGCGGACGCGGCCATCACACACAGAATAGCCCGCCGTCGCGCCGACCGATCCACCATGGCGCGGACGTCTACAGCCAGCCCGGGCGTGCCGGTAGCGCGCGCGCCGGCAGGGCTGGGTTGCCGACAAGGGCGTGATATAGCGCGGTCATGAGCCATGGTGCGCCGAGTCGCTACCCGACTGTTTTGCAGGTGCTGCCCGCGCTGGAAAGTGGCGGGGTGGAGCGCGGCACGCTGGAGATCGCATCGGCGATCCAGGAGGCCGGCGGGCGGGCGCTGGTGGCCAGCGCCGGGGGGCGGATGGCGGCGATGCTGGCACGCTCCGGCGCCGAGCACATCACCCTGCCGCTCGCCCGCCGCGATCCGCTCAGCGTGTGGCGCAATGCCGCGGCGCTGGAGGACGTGATCGCGCGCGAGCGCGTGGAGATTGTGCACGCCCGTTCGCGTGCGCCAGCCTGGGCGGCGTGGCTGGCCGCGCGGCGCACCGGCGCGCGCTTCGTCACCACCTATCACGGCGCCTACAACGAAAACGTGCCGTTCAAGCGCCAGTACAACGCGATCATGGCGCGCGGGCGGCTGGTGATCGCCATCAGCGGCTTCATCGCCGAGCTGATCCAGCAGCGCCACGGGGTGCCGCCGGCGCGCATCCGGATGATCCCGCGCGGGGTGGACACGGCCATCTTCGACCCCGCCCGGGTGAACGGCGACCGGGTGCCGCGGCTGGCGCGCGCCTGGCGGCTGGAGGATGGGCAGACCACCATCGTGCTGCCGGGCCGGCTTACCCGGTGGAAGGGCCAGGGGGTGCTGATCCAGGCGCTGGCGCGCATGCAGAACCGCGAGGCGGTGGTGGTGCTGGTGGGCGACGACCAGGGGCGCTCGCGCTATGCCGGCGAGCTGGTGGCGCTGGCGCGGCGGCTGAACGTGGAGCACCGGGTGCGCATCGTCGGCAATTGCGACGACATGCCAGCGGCGCTGAAGCTGTCGGACGTGGTGGTGAACGCCTCCACCGACCCGGAAGCCTTCGGCCGCGTGGTGATCGAGGCGCAGGCGATGGCCCGCCCGGTGGTTGCCACCGATCATGGCGGGGCGGTGGAGACGGTGATCCATGGCGTGACCGGCTGGCGGGTGCGCCCGGGCGATGCCGCCGAACTGGCGATCCGTCTGGACGCGGTGCTGGCGCAGGGCGCCGAGGCGCGCATGGAAATGGGCACCCAGGCCCGCGCGATGGTGCAGGACCGCTTCACCGTGCGGGCCATGCAGGACGCCACGCTGGACGTGTACCGGGAGGTGCTAGGCGAAGGCGGCGCGGGGTGAGGCGCATCCTGGTGGTGCGGCTCGGCGCGCTGGGCGACTTCGTGCTGTCGTTCGGGCCGTTTGCGGCGATCCGCGCGCATCATCCCGGGGCCGAGATCACGCTGCTGACCACGCGGCCCTTTGCCGGGCTGGCGGGGGCGGCGCCGTGGTTCGACCGGGTGGTGGTGGATGAGCGGCCGGCGTGGTGGAACCTCGCGGGGTTGCGGCGGCTGCGCGGGCGGTTGCGCGGGTTCGACATGGTGTACGACTTGCAGACCTCGGGGCGGTCGTCCTGGTATTTCGCGCTGGCGGGGCGGCCGGCCTGGTCGGGCATTGCGCGCGGCTGCTCACACCCGCAGCCGGGGCCGGAGCGGGAGGGGATGCATACGCTGGAGCGGCAGCGGGACCAGTTGCGGCGGGCGGGGATCGGGGCGTTCCCGGCGCCGGAGCTTTCCTTCCTGACCGGGCGCGCGGTGCCGCCCCTGCCCGACCGCTTCGCCATGCTGGTGCCGGGGGCGGCGCCGCATCGGCCGGGAAAGCGCTGGCCGGCGGCGGGCTATGGCGGGCTGGCGCGGGTGCTGGCGGGGCGCGGGCTGGTGCCGGTGGTGGTGGGCGCGGCGGGCGAGCGGGGGCTTGCAGCCGAGATACGGGATGCCTGCCCCGCGGTGCTGGACCTGACCGGGCAGACCGCCCTGCCCGACCTGTTCGCCATCGCCGCGCGCGCCGAGATTGCCATCGGCAACGACACCGGGCCGATGCATATCGCCGCCAGCACGGGCTGCCGCTGCGTGGTGCTGTTCTCGGGCGACAGCGACCCGGCGCTGACCGCGCCGCGCGGGCCCGATGGCGCGTGGCCGACGGTGATCCGCGTGCCTGTCCTGGCGGCGTTGAGCGTGGAAAGGGTTGCAGCGGCGCTGGGCTAGGGCCATAGACCTTGGCCCGATTTGCTTGACAGGAGAGTTCCGCATGCCCGCCATCACGTTGCCCGACAACTCCGTGCGCCAGTTCGATGCGCCGGTGGCGGGCACTACCGTGGCGGCCGCCATCGGACCGGGGCTGGCCCGCGCGGCGCTGGCCATGAAGGTGGATGGCAAGCTGGTGGACCTGTCCACGGTGATCGACCGCGACGCCAAGGTTGTGTTCGTCACCCGCCGCGACGAGGACGCGCTGGAGCTGATCCGCCACGACTGCGCGCATGTGCTGGCCGAGGCGGTGCAGGAGCTGTTCCCCGGCACGCAGGTGACGATCGGGCCGTCGATCGAGAACGGCTTCTATTATGACTTTGCCCGCAACGAGCCGTTCACCACCGAGGATTTCGCCGCCATCGAGGCGAAGATGCGCGAGATCATCACGCGCAACGCGCCGTTCGAGCGGCGGGTGATCGACCGCGACGAGGGCATCGCCTTTTTCGAGGCCAAGGGCGAGTCATACAAGGCCGAGCTGATCCGTGACCTGCCGAACACCGAGGTGATCACGCTCTATAGCCAGGGCGACTGGATCGATTTGTGCCGCGGGCCGCATATGCGCGGCACCGGCGATATCGGCGGCGCGTTCAAGCTGATGAAGGTGGCGGGTGCGTATTGGCGCGGCGACCATCGCAACCCGATGCTCAGCCGCATCTATGGCACCGCCTGGCGCGACCAGAAGGAGCTGGATGCCTACCTGCACATGCTGGAGGAGGCGGAGAAGCGCGACCACCGGCGCATCGGCCGCGACATGGGACTGTTCCACCTGCAGGAGGAGGCGGTGGGCAGCGTGTTCTGGCACCCCAAGGGGTGGAAGCTGTACCGGACCTGCGAGGACTACATGCGCCGGCGCATCGCCGCGGACGGCTACCAGGAGGTGAAGACGCCGCAGCTCGTCGACCGCGCGTTGTGGGAGAAATCAGGCCATTGGGAGAAGTTTCGCGAGCACATGTTCATCGCCCAGGTGGAGGACGAGGAGAAGACCCTGGCGCTGAAGCCGATGAGCTGCCCGGGCGCGGTGATGATCTTCAACCAGGGCATCCGCAGCTATCGCGAGCTGCCGCTGCGGCTGGCGGAGTTCGGCGCCTGCCACCGCTACGAGCCGTCGGGCGCGCTGCACGGCATCATGCGGGTGCGCAGCTTTCTGCAGGACGACGCGCATATCTTCTGCACCGAGGACCAGATCGCCGCCGAGACGGTGAAGTTCGTGGAGCTGCTGAGTTCGGTGTACGCCGATTTCGGCTTTCCGGAATTCCGCATCAAGTTCGCCGACCGGCCGCCGACGCGCGCCGGCAGCGACGACGTGTGGGACAAGGCGGAGGAGTCGCTGAAGCAGGCCTGCGTGACCGCCGGCGTGGCCTACGAGCTGAACCCCGGCGAGGGTGCCTTTTATGGCCCGAAGCTGGAATTCGTGCTGCGCGACGCGATCGGGCGGGATTGGCAGTGCGGCACCTTGCAGCTCGACTTCGTGCTGCCGGAGCGGCTGGGTGCCGAATATGTCGGCGAGGACGGCAACCGTCACCGCCCCGTGATGCTGCACCGGGTGATCTTTGGCAGCATGGAGCGCTTCCTGGGCATTCTGATCGAGCAGTATGCCGGGCGCTTCCCGCTGTGGCTGGCGCCGGTGCAGGTGGCAGTGGCCACCATCGTTTCGGACGCCGACGACTACGCGCGCGAGGTGGCGGCCGCATTGTCCAAGGCGGGGCTGGCAGTGAAGCTGGACCTGACCAACCAGAAGATCAACGCCAAGATCCGCGAGCACAGCGTGCAACACGTGCCGGTGATCGCAGTGGTGGGCCGCAAGGAGGCCGAGCAGCGGACCGTGGCGCTGCGGCGGCTGGGTGGGGAGGCGCAGGAGGTGTTGCCGCTCGACGTGGCGATCGCCCGACTCGCCGCGGAGGGCACGGCGCCGGACCTTGTGCGCGGCCAGGCGGGCTGATCGGCGCAGGAAAGCGGCATTGTTGCGTGGTGCCACCTTGAAAATCGGGGCCGGCGAGCGCATCCTACCAAGTTGCTGATGGTGGGCTGACCGAGAGGCCGCCGCCGGATCGTGAACTTCCACAGGAGAGCACCATAGCCCGAGGACCCCTACCCGCTTCGCCGAACCGCGACGGGCCCCGCGTGAACGAGGACATTCGCGTACCCCAGGTACGCCTGATCGACGAGGACGGCGAGATGCAGGGCGTGATGACCGCCCGCGAGGCGATACAGCGCGCCTATTCCGTTGGCCTGGACCTGCTGGAGATCAGCCCGAATGCTGATCCGCCGGTCTGCAAGATCCTCGACTTCGGCAAGTTCAAGTATGAACAGCAGAAGAAGAAGAACGAAGCCAAGAAGCGCCAGAAAGTGATCGAGATCAAGGAGATCAAGGTCCGCCCGAACATCGACGAGAACGATTATCAGGTGAAGCTGCGCGCCATGAAGTCGTTCATCGACGAGGGCGACAAGGTGAAGGTGACGCTGCGCTTCCGCGGCCGCGAGATGGCCCACCAGGACATCGGCGTGAAGGTGCTGGAGCGAATTCGCGGCGACATGGAAGTGGCCACCAAGGTCGAGCAGATGCCAAAGATGGAAAACCGGCAGATGGTGATGGTTCTGTCGCCGAAGTAGGGCGACGGGGCGAACCTGGCGGGACAGAACGCCCGTATGCGATGGCGATACTAGACTGCCCTGGCGATACCAGACTGCCGCTGCGATACCAGACTGCCGCTGCGATACCGGCATGGCCGGGGGACCTCCCCCGGCCATTCTTGCGTACGGGGCCGCCGCAGCGGCCCCGGTTCAGATACGCGCGCCGGGGATACGCGAGCTGTTCGACCCCGGCAGTTCGAACAGATGCGGGCCCAGTTCGCCCAGCGTGTTCACACCGATATTGGCCATCGCCGTCAGCAGTTCCTGGCGCATGATGGTCAGCGCCTTGGTGGCGCCGGCCTCGCCGGCCACTGCCACGCCCCACAGGGTGTTGCGGCCGCACAGCACCGCCTTGGCGCCCAGCGACAGCGCCTTGACGATGTCGGTGCCCCGCCTGATGCCACTGTCGAACAGCACGGTGGTCTTGTGGCCGACCTCGGCGACGATGCCTGGCAGAGCGTCGATGGAGGCCACCGAGATGTCGAGGTTCCGTCCGCCGTGGTTGGACACGACGATGCCGTCCGCGCCGCGTTCGACGGCGATGCGAGCATCCTCGGGATGCATGATGCCCTTGACGATCAGCGGCCCCTTCCAGTGGTCGCGCAGGCGGCTCACATCGTCCCAGGAGAGGTCTTCGGTGTGCTTCACCCGGTCGCCGAGCGGGCTTTGGGTTATTGGGGTGCGGAACTCCTCGGGGTAGTTCTCGAAGCGCGGTAGGCCGCCGTTCTTCATCCAGTATTTGCCGACCGTGCCGAACAGCCAGTGCGGGGCCAGCGTTATGTCGATCATCGACTTCAAGGTCGGCTTGTAAGGGAATGAAAAGCCGTTGGCCTTGTTGTAGGCGCGGTTGGGCGAGACCGGCGTGTCCATGGTGAGGAACAGCGCCTCGAAGCCGTTGTTCTGGGCACGGTCGACCAGCTGCATCGACAACGCGCGGTCCTTCCAGAGGTAGAGCTGCATGAAGTTGCGGCCATTCGGCACCTCGCGGGCGATCTTCTCCACCGATGTCTGGGCCCCAGTGGCTAGCGTGTAGGGGATGCCGGCCTTGGCGGCGGCGCGGGCCAGCGCGAGCTCGCCCTCATAGGCGACCAGGCCGGCAGTGCCGGTGGGGGCGATGATGTAGGGCATGGTGATCGGCTTGCCGAACAGCTCCAGCGCGATCTCGCGGCGGGAGACATATTCGGGGAAGCGCGGCACGACGCGGAGGCGGTCGAGGGCGGCGCGGTTCTCGTCGAGCAGCTTGTCGTCCTCGCTGCCCCGGTCGACGTATTCGAAGATGCCCCGCGGCAGCAGCCGGCGGGCGGCGGCGCGCAGTTGGTAGATGTCGTCGCAGTTGTCCAAGATGCTCACGGCGTTTCCTGTCGTCTTCTGGCCCGGGGGCGAACAGCGTGCACCCGAACCTGCGTTCTCGGCAACAGGCGGCGTTGTGGCGTTGTGGCGTTGACAGGTTGGCCATGGGCGCGCATAGAGCCGGTTCATCGTCCGCCGCTCCGCGAGGGTTCGCGCAGCGGCGCATACTGCGTTGTGTTGGATCTGGCCAAGGGAGATTTCCGTGTTCGAGGCGTTGTCCGGCAAGTTGACGGGGGTGTTCGATCGGCTCCGCACGCGCGGGCGGCTTTCTGAGACCGATGTGCTGGAGGCGCTGCGCGAGGTTCGCCTGGCACTGCTGGATGCCGACGTGGCGCTGCCGGTGGTGCGCGACTTCATCACCAAGGTGCGCGAGCGTGCCGTCGGCCAGGAGGTGATCGACTCGGTCTCGCCCGGCCAGCAGGTGGTGAAGATCGTCAACGACGTGCTGGTCGAGGCGCTGGGCGGCGAAGGTGCCGTGCCGCTGAACCTGGATGCCGTGTCGCCGGTGCCGATCCTGATGGTCGGGTTGCAGGGCTCGGGCAAGACGACGACCTCAGGCAAGTTGGCCCTGCGCCTGTTGCGGCGCGACCGCAAGAAGGTGCTGCTGGCCAGCCTGGACACCCAGCGACCGGCCGCGCAGCTTCAGTTGCAGCAGTTGGCCACCCAGGCCGGCGTGGCGAGCCTGCCGATCATCGCCGGGCAGACGCCGTTGCAGATTGCCGCGCGGGCGATGGATACCGGGCGGCGCGAAGTTTACGACATCGTCATCCTGGACACCGCCGGGCGCCTGTCGATCGACGAGGCGCTGATGGCCGAGGTGCGCGCCATCCGCGAGGCGACCAACCCGGCCGAGACGTTGCTGGTGGTGGATGCCATGACCGGCCAGGACGCGGTGAACACCGCCCGCGCGTTCAACGAGGCGCTGGGTATCACCGGCATCGTGCTGACCCGCATGGACGGCGACGCCCGCGGCGGTGCAGCGCTGTCGATGCGCAGCGTGACCGGGGCGCCGATCAAGTTCTCCGGCTCGGGCGAGAAGCTGGACGCGTTGGAGGAATTCCATCCCGAGCGTGTGGCCGGGCGCATCCTGGGCCAGGGCGACGTGGTCGGCCTCGTTGAGCGCGCCGCCGAGACGATCGACGAGGAGGAAGCGGAGAAGCTCGCCCGCAAGATGGCGAAGGGGACCTTCGACCTGGAGGACTTCGCCCAGCAGCTGAAGCAGTTGAACAAGATGGGCAGCATCCAGTCGATCATCGGCATGCTGCCGGGTGCCGCCAAGATCCAGCAGGCGCTGGACGCGTCGGGCAAGGGGGCGGGGCTCGACCAGAAGCTGCTGAAGCGCCAGCAGGCGATCATCTCGTCGATGACGATGAAGGAACGGCGCAACCCCGACATGATCAAGGCCAGCCGCAAGAAGCGCATCGCGTCTGGCTCGGGCGTGTCGGTGCAGGACGTCAACAAGCTGCTGAAGCAGTTCGACGACATGTCCACCATGATGAAGCGCATGAACAAGCTGGGTCAGAAGGGCCTGATGCGGCAGGGGCTCGGTGCGCTGATGCCCCAGGGCCGGCGGCCCTTTTGAACTTCAACCGATAACCAAAAACCTGACTGGAGACGATTGATGGGCCTCAAGATCCGCCTCGCACGTGCCGGCGCCAAGAAGCGGCCGTACTACCACATCGTGGTGGCCGACAGCCGCAGCCCGCGCGATGGCCGCTTCATCGAGAAGGTTGGCAGCTACAACCCGATGCTGCCGCAGGAGCATGCCGACCGCATTCGCCTGATGGGCGAGCGCATCCTGCACTGGGTTGGCCAGGGCGCCCTGCCGACCGACCGGGTGGCCAAGTTCCTCGGCCATGCCGGGCTGGCGCCGATGCCCGTGTATCCCGAGCAGCCCGTGCAGTCGGCGCCGAAGAAGAAGGCGCAGGAGCGTGCCAAGGTCGCTGCGGCCGCCGCCGGCTAGGTTCCGGGCGCGGCTGACCAGGAGGCTTGATGCCTGAACGGCGCATCCTGATGGGCGTGATCGGCCGGCCGCATGGCGTGCGGGGGCTGGTGCACGTGCACAGCTACACCGCTGACTCAGCGGCGCTGCCGGAGTACGGCCCGTTCATCGACGACCGCGGCCGCCGCTTCGCGCTGTCGTGGGTGAGCGAGGGCGTGGCTAAGGCGGTGGAGCTGGTCGATGGCCGCGAGGTGGCGCCGCACGACCGCACCGCGGCGGAAGCGCTGGTCAATGTCCGCCTGTACGTCGAGCGTGACCGGCTGCCGCCGCCCGCGGACGAGGACGAGTTCTACCTCGCCGACCTCGTCGGGCTGCGCGCTGTGGCGGTGGATGGGACGGAGCTTGGGCGAGTGGACGCGGTGCACGACTACGGCGCCGGGGCCAGCCTGGAGATCGGCCGGCTGCTGGTGCCTTTCACCCGTGCCTGCGTGCCGAAGGTGGACCTCGCCGGCGGACAGGTGACGGTGGTACTGCCGGCGGAAGTGAACGTGCCCGATCCTGGTTCGAACGAGTCTGGCGCCGCAGGGGCTGGAGCCACAGAGTCTGGAGCCACAGAGTCCGGAGCCACAGAGTCTGGAGCCACAGAGTCTGGGGCGGAGGCCGCCGAATGACTTGGCGCGCCAGCGTGCTCACCCTGTTCCCGGCGATGTTCCCCGGGCCGCTCGGCCAGTCGCTGGCGGGGCGTGGCCTGGCCGATGGCACCTGGTCGCTGGATGCGCGCGACATCCGCGACTCGGCCACCGACCGGCACCGCAAGGTGGACGACACGCCGTTCGGCGGTGGCGCCGGCATGGTGATGCGGCCGGACGTGCTGGACGCCGCGCTGGCTGGCTGCGCCGATGATCGGCCGATGATCTACCTGACGCCGCGCGGCCTGCCGCTCACCCAGGCGCGGGTGCGCACGCTTGCGACCGGCCCCGGCGTGGTGCTGCTGTGCGGACGCTTCGAGGGGGTGGACCAGCGCCTGATCGAGGCGCGCGCGCTGGAGGAGGTCAGCATCGGCGACTACGTGCTGTCCGGCGGCGAGCCGGCGGCGCTGGTGCTGCTGGATGCTTGCGTGCGCCTGCTGCCGGGGGTGATGGGGGCGGCCGAGAGCGGCCATGAGGAAAGTTTTTCGCCCGGCCCGCTCGCCGCGTTGCTGGAATACCCGCACTACACCCGGCCGGCCGAATGGCAGGGCCGCGCCGTGCCCGAGATCCTGCTGTCCGGCCACCACGCCGCCGTTGCCGCCTGGCGGATGGCCGAGGCCGAACGCATCACCCGCCAGCGCCGGCCCGATTTGTGGGCCGCCTACCAGACCCGCGCGCATGCGCCCGCTGCTCCTGGAGCGGTTGCCACGCACCGCGCCGCGCCCTAGAAAAATCCCGACGAAAGGACCATTCCGATGAACATCATCCAGCAATACGAGGCCGACGAGATCGCCCGCCTCACCGCCCTGCGCCCGGTGCCCAGCTTCATCCCCGGCGACACGCTGCGCGTGGCCGTGCGCGTGGTCGAGGGCGAGCGCACCCGCACCCAGAACTTCGAGGGCGTGTGCATCGCCCGCTCGAACAAGGGGCTGAGCAGCAACTTCACCGTGCGCAAGATCAGCTACGGCGAGGGCGTGGAGCGCGTGTTCGCCCTGTATGCGCCGACCATCGCCGAGATCGCCGTGGTGCGGCGCGGCGACGTGCGCCGGGCGAAGCTGTATTACCTGCGCGGGCGCAGCGGCAAGTCGGCACGCATCGCCGAGCGAGCCCGCGACGTGGCGCCGGCCGCCGCAGCCGCGGACAAGACCGCCGCGGAGTAGCCGGCGGGAACGCCGCAGCAGAACCGGGGATGGGGGACGGAATGGCCGATACGAAGCCGAGGACGCTGTTCGACAAGGTGTGGGACGCCCACGTCGTGGAGCAGCTTCCCAATGGAACCTGCGTGCTGTACATCGACCGGCACTTTGTGCACGAGGTGACCAGCCCGCAGGCATTCGAAGGCTTACGCCTGGCCGGGCGGAAGGTACGCCGGCCGGATGCGACCATTGCGGTGGCCGACCACAACATCCCCACCGAGGGCCGGGCGCAGGGCATCAAGGAAGAAGACAGCCGCATCCAGGTGGAAACCCTGGAGCGCAATGTCGCCGAGTTCGGCGTGCCCTATTTTCCGATCCTTTCGGCCCAGCAGGGCATCGTGCACATCATCGGGCCGGAGCAGGGCATCTCGCTGCCGGGCATGACCATCGTGTGCGGTGACAGCCACACCTCGACCCATGGCGCGATGGGCTCGCTGGCCTTCGGCATCGGCACCTCGGAGGTGGAGCATGTGCTCGCCACCCAGACGCTGCTGCAGAACCGGGCGAAGAACATGCTGGTGCGGGTGGACGGCACCCTGCCCGCCGGCTGCACCGCCAAGGACATCGTGCTGACGATCATCGGGCGGATCGGCACCGCGGGCGGCACCGGCCACGTGATCGAGTTCGCCGGCGAGGCGATCCGGGCGCTGGACATGGCCGGGCGCATGACGGTGTGCAACATGTCGATCGAGGCCGGGGCCCGTGCCGGCATGATCGCTCCGGACGACACCACGTTCGACTATGTGCGCGACAAGCCCTTTGCCCCCAAGGGCGAGGCGCTGGACCGTGCCATCGCCTGGTGGCGCACGCTGCCGGCCGATGCGGGCGCGGTCTATGACAAGACGATGGTGATCGACGCCGCTACCCTCGCGCCAATGGTCACCTGGGGCACCAACCCCGAGGCCGTGGTGCCGGTGACGGCCACCGTGCCCGACCCCGCCGCCGAACCCGACGAGGCCAAGCGCGCCCAATTGGCCCGCATGGTGGAATACATGGCCCTGACCCCGGGCCAGAAGATGACCGACCTCAAGATCGACGTGGTGTTCATCGGCTCCTGCACGAACGGGCGCATCGAGGACATGCGGGCGGCCGCCGCCGTGGCCAAGGGGCGCCGCGTGGCGCCGGGCGTGCGCGCGATGGTGGTGCCGGGAAGCGGCATCGTTAAGCAGCAAGCCGAGGCCGAGGGCATCGACCGCATCCTGATCGAGGCCGGCTTCGAATGGCGCGAGCCGGGCTGTTCGATGTGCCTGGGCATGAATCCGGACAAGTTGACGCCGGGGCAGCGCTGCGCCAGCACATCGAACCGAAACTTCGAGGGACGGCAGGGGCCGGGCGGGCGGACGCATCTGGTCTCGCCGGCGATGGCCGCCGCCGCGGCGGTGACCGGGCGGCTGGCCGATGTGAGGGAGCTTGCCTGATGGACAAGTTCACCAAGCTCACCGGCGTCGCCGCCCCGCTGCCGATGGCCAATGTCGATACCGACAAGATCATCCCGGCGCGCTTCCTCAAGACGATCAAGCGCACCGGGCTGGGCGTGCACCTGTTTGACACGCTGCGCTTCGATGCCGAGGGGCGCGAGCGGCCGGAGTTCGTGCTGAACCAGGGGCCCTATCGCAAGGCCGAGATTCTGATCGCGCACGAGAATTTCGGCTGCGGCTCGTCACGCGAGCATGCCCCGTGGGCATTGTTGGATTTCGGGATACGCTGCGTGATCGCGCCGGACTTCGCCGACATCTTCCACAACAACACGTTCAAGAACGGCATTCTTCCCATTCGCCTGCCGCGCGAGGTGTGCGACCAGCTGATGGAAGACGCCAAGCAGGGCGACAATGCCCGCCTCACGATCGACCTGGAGGAACAGGTGGTGGTGCGGCCGAACGGGGAGAAGATCCACTTCGAGATCGACCCGTTCCGCAAGCACCTGCTGCTGAATGGCCTGGACGATATCGGGCAGACGCTGCAGCACGCGCCGAGCATCGACTCCTACGAGGCGAAGCAGAAGGCCGAAAAATCCTGGATGCCCGGCATTGCCGTGTAGGCAAGAAAGAATGGTCTTTCTGGAAAAAAAAGAACCAAAAAACTGTTCGTCCATAGAGGCCGGGCGGCGGAGCCATTGGGCGTTCGGATGAAAGTCTTTTTGCTTCTTTTTCTACAGAAAAAGAAGACTTCCTTCTCTCCTTGATACCTCCCTCTCTCCGAACCGGAAGGTCCCGCCCATGGCCTCGAACAAGAAACTTCTCGTGCTGCCCGGCGATGGCATCGGCCCCGAGGTGATGCACGAAGTAAGCCACGTCATCGACTGGATGGCGCGCCGCCGCCGCGCCGTGTTCGACATTGCCGAGGACATCGTGGGCGGCGCCTGCATCGACATGCATGGCATCGCCATCCGGCCGGAGACGGTGACCCGCGCCAAGGAGGCCGACGCGGTGCTGTTCGGCTCGGTCGGCGGCCCGAAATGGGACACGCTGGGCTTCGACATGCGGCCGGAACTGTCGATCCTGACGCTGCGCCGCGAACTGGGCCTGTTCGCCAACCTGCGCCCGGCGGTGGTTCTCGACCCGCTGGTGGATTCCAGCACGCTGAAGGCCGATGTGATCCGCGGCCTGGACATCATGATCGTGCGCGAGAGCACGGGCGGCATCTATTTCGGCGAGCCGCGCGGCGTGGAGACCCTGCCCGACGGCACCAAGCGCGGGATCAACACCGAGGTCTACACCACGCCAGAAATCGAGCGGGTTGCCCGGGTGGCCTTCGACCTCGCACGCAAGCGGCAGAGCCGGCTGTGCAGCGTGGAGAAGGCCAACGTGATGGAGAGCGGCCTGCTGTGGCGCCAGACCGTGGCGGCCCTGGGTGCGGCCGAGTATCCCGATGTCGAGCTGAGCCATATGTACGCCGACAACTGTGCCATGCAGCTGGTGCGCAACCCGCGCCAGTTCGATGTGATAGTGACCGGCAACCTGTTTGGCGACATCCTGTCTGACCTGGCCTCGATGCTCACCGGCTCGCTCGGCATGCTGCCCTCGGCCACGCTGGGCGCGCCGGACGGCTCCGGGCGGCGCCATGCGCTGTACGAGCCGATCCATGGCAGCGCGCCGGACATCGCCGGCAAGGGGCTGGCAAACCCGATGGCGCAGATGCTGAGCTTCGCCATGCTGCTGCGCTATTCCTTCGGCATGGACGAGGACGCGCTGCTGATCGAAAAGGCCTGCACCAATGTGCTGGCGAGCGGGCTGCGCACCGCGGACGTCATGGCGCCGGGCTGTGCGAAGGTGAGCACCTCGGTGATGGGCGAAGCCGTTGTGCGCGAGTTGGACAAGCTCGGCAATTGATTGACTGATTTGCCTGTTTCCCGGCTTGCCGGGGCGGCGCGGTTGGGTTAAACCCCGCGCCTCTGCTGCACCCGTAGCTCAATTGGATAGAGCACCAGACTACGAATCTGGGGGTTGGAGGTTCGAGTCCTTCCGGGTGCGCCAGTCTTTTCAATCACTTGGATTGTCCCTTCGTAACAGGGGCAAAAGCCCGGGCGATCTGAGGCGTCTCTCGAATCGATCCGATCGGCACTTATACCAACCGCCGAAATGAATGACCGCTCCAAGGCAAGCGCGGGGCGCTGCCCCATAGGCGCTAGGATAAGAAAGGCGAGGGCTCTGCCCTCGACCCGCAAAGGGTCGGAGACCCTTTGATCCCATTATCTTTAATGGCCGTGCCAGCGGCCATCAGTCGAAACCGTATATCAATCTGGGGCTGCTGGCTCAGCCAGGAAACTCTTAGCGTTCCCAAACCCTCAACTAATTGTAATCATTAATTATTCTTGTAGGTAAAGGTCCAGGGGCTTGGCCCCTGGCGGGTCTGG
>Ga0209390_10006222_pt1 | contig 16199 bp, 14 predicted proteins | sample BON01_FD_187212 | JGI IMG/M metagenome (GOLD analysis project Ga0209390, IMG submission 187212) | Freshwater microbial communities from Lake Bonney liftoff mats and glacier meltwater in Antarctica - BON-01 (SPAdes) (version 2) | ecosystem: Environmental > Aquatic > Freshwater > Ice > Glacier... | reverse complement strand
ACCCTCCAGTTTGGTACATTATTTCCACGCACCTCCCTAGGGTACCCTGGACGACCGAAATTGATGGGTCAAAAGATCGCTAATTTCACAGTCTAATTCCCAGCGTCTTCAATGTCATCGAACCAACATCACCATCGCCTGTCAGTCCCTTGTTAATTTGAAACTTAATCACCGCAGCCTGGGTCTTTCGTCCCTGACTTACCTTTGTGTGAGTTGGGGCTTTTTCTGGGGTGGTTTAAAAATCTCAGATCGATGATGTGAGATCTTGAATGAACACCAGACTGGGGAATGAAGTTACAATTTTTAGTGTGTTCGGAATTTTCGCGATCGAGTTAGTGACATCTTCAGCGCACAACTAAAATCGGTTTTACTCGGTCGCGCTTTCGCATATAATAGTCATCGATCGATCGTTAGGAGCTAAGATTACGGCTTATACGCGCCCCCTTGCTAATTTAATCGAGCAATTACAACATTTGCCTGGAGTAGGTCCTAAATCTGCCCAGAGATTGGCTTTACATATTCTCAAACGATCGACTGCGGAAGTCGAACAATTGGCTCAAGCTCTGATCGCGGCTAAACAGCAAGTCGGCTTGTGTCAGGTATGTTTTCATCTATCTGCCGAACCGACTTGTGATATCTGTCGCAATCCCCAACGCGATCGACAAACGATCTGTATTGTCGCTGACTCGCGGGATGTGATTGCTTTAGAAAGAACGCGCGAATTTAGCGGTCAATATCATGTACTCGGTGGCGTTATTTCACCGATGGATGGAATCGGGCCAGAACAATTAAATATCTCATCTTTGTTACGGCGGATCGTGGCACAGGATGTCACAGAAGCGATCGTGGCTGTGAGTCCCACAGTTGAAGGTGAAACCACAACTCTCTATCTAGGAAGACTAATCGCACCGTTAACCAAAGTCACCAGAATTGCATTTGGACTACCAATGGGCGGCGATCTCGAATATGCAGACGAAATAACTCTCGCCCGCGCTCTAGAGGGCAGACGAGAGATAAATTAAGCGGAAGTAACACTCCATCAGTACAACTACAACAGGATAATAGTGATGGCGATTTTAACTAGATTAAGCTAGTCTTTTTTTAATTAACACAACTAATTGACCCAATTGTTTTTTCAATGTATCAACATCAGTTTCGAGTCTAATTACCTTTTGAACTGTGGCATCATATTCGAGCTGCTGGGTTTGTCGTTCGATCTCAAATTTAGCAGTTAACTCTTCAATCGCCGCAGCTTGAGATCGATCGGCTACCAGCAGTTTTGCTTGTAACTGGTGAATTTCAGCAGTTGTAGCTGTTTGGATCTGGGCAATTTGTGCGCTAGATCGAGTCAGTTGAGCTTGGAACTGAGCGATCTCCTCATTGCTAACTTGAGACTCAGTGCCACTCCCCACACTAGGTAGTTCAGCCATCCGAGGACGAGCTTTGCGGGCCTTGATCGTCGCCACTCGGATCGCTTCAGCTAGTACGACTCGATCGAACGGTTTCTCGATAAATTCAAAATACTCAAATGGTTCAGTAATCTTACTAGTGACCTCTTCTTTTTTCCCAGACATCAACACTAGCGGAATCTTTTGATATTCTGGATGGGCCTGAATTTGCTGAAACACTTCCCAACCGCTCATCTTAGGTAGGATAAAATCTAGCATAATTAGCGCGGGGTGCGCTGTTTTGACAAAGTTAATCCCCTCCAGCCCATCTTTTGCTTCAATTACTTCAAAGTCACCTTCTGGAAGCAGATCGCGAACGGTCTCCCGAATCACGCGACTATCATCAATTACCAAAATTTTACTAGTTGCCACACTTGACTCCTTGTTGTCTGTTATGAACTTTAGATGTTGTTACTGGTCGTTACTCCTATTCCTATAATTCAGACGATCCAACCTACTTTCAGTGCGAATTGATAAAATTAATTATAAATTCCGATCTCGTCTGAGAATTGCTAAGATCTGAGAGTAACATCGAACTCCTTGTACTGCCCAGCGTAGCCTAATTCGATCGTTAATTAACGTCTCAACGATCCTCGATCCTCACTCCGATTATTATCTCCTAAACCATGCCCTCATCTTCCGCAGACTTAGCTCGTTGGCGCGCTGAAGTTCAAGCTTTACCAACCTGGTTGCGTCGATCGATCGGCACAGCGAGCGAACTTTCGACAGTTCAACAGATTATTAAACAGCGTCAGATCCATACGATCTGCGAAGAAGGTCGCTGTCCCAATCGCGGCGAATGCTACTCTCAGCAGACCGCTAGTTTTCTGCTGATGGGGCCTACTTGCACGCGGAGTTGTGGTTTTTGTCAAGTGGATAAGGGACACGCACCAATGCCACTCGACCCTCAAGAACCCCAAAAGGTAGCTGAGGCTGTCGCCCTGCTGGGACTGCGGTATGTGGTGCTGACGGCGGTAGCCCGAGACGATCTCGATGATGGTGGTGCAGGTGGGTTTGTGGCGACGATCGCGGCAATTCGAGCGGTCAACCCCCAGACTCAGGTGGAAGTGCTGACTCCAGATTTCTGGAGCGGTCAGGATGCCCAGCGGCAACAATTAGAGCGAGTCGCGACGGTAGTTGACGTGGAACCCGCCTGTTATAATCATAATGTCGAAACAGTAGCAAGACTCCAAGATCGGGTACGCCGTGGGGCAAAATACAGGCGATCGCTAGATGTCCTCAGCCATGTCAAAGTAGTCAATGCTAGTATTCCCACTAAGTCTGGGTTGATGCTCGGACATGGCGAAACCGAAGCCGAAATCATCGAGACATTCCAAGATCTGCGATCGATCGATTGCGATCGGCTGACGCTGGGACAGTACATGAGACCATCACTAGAACATCTTCCCGTTGTCAAATACTGGACTCCAGCGGAGTTCGACCGACTGGGAGAAATTGCTAGAGAATTAGGCTTTAAGCACGTTCGATCTGGGCCATTAGTTCGGAGTTCCTATCATGCCGGTGAGTAATTACGCTCTGACTAGTAACAAATTAAATATTTAGGTAGTGACTGGTGAATGGCGATTCGCCGCACGTAGGGTTCCCCAAGCTGGGCGTAAAATCAGCAGCATTGAACGACTACAACCGCACGATCGAACTAGATCGTGCTCTAGCAGTAAATTACTATAGATGTGGTAATTTATATTACTCGACTAAAGATTATACTCGTGCTATTGCCGACCATAGTCAGGCGATCGAACTAAAACCGCATTTTGCACTTGCTTACTCTAGTCGTAGCTATGCCGATCGTGAATTATCTGGCAAATAGGAAGGCGTAATTGATTGGAGATTTGCCGCTAAGTTATTTAGATAGTAACTTAGCACAACACCAACATCTGATAGATTTAGTCGAGCTAGCCGCTAGTATAGATACCTTAAATTTAGGCTTGTTATATTACAAACGATCGCTCGGTTACTACTATAATAAACTCACATTAATTCTCGATATCTTTCTGGCTGTGATAAATATCGCGGGGATTAATACCGATTTTCTGAAGATATTTATAGGCAATTTGCAATCTTTGTTCGGCAATCATAGCTCGACTTTCTAATAGAGTAAACTTATCTTCAATCTCCCTATTTAATTTAATTTGAGTTTGGAGATCTTGTTCTAATTTTTCGATAATTGACCAAGCTTGGTCTGGATTAATTTCTAACTGCTTTTGGTAGATTTTTTTAGCTAAATCTGCTGGTGGAGGATTAATTCCAACCATAGCGGGTGTTGGCGTTACGGTTGTCGGGATAGGTTGTTGAATATTTCCCGCGATCTCTGCATTTTTCTGTATGATTTGAGCTAGCCAGAGTACTTTCTCGTTACGTCTGAGCACTAGTTGACCAGCGATCGTTTTGATGGTAAATGTACCAGGATTAACAATAATATTCTGGACAGGATGCCAATTATGCTTGAAGTTTACCAAAATATCCAGATTAAACCGCTGTTTATCTTGAAATCTTTCGGTCGGCCACCATTTTTTCCATAAAATTGATGGCTCGGTACACCAGATTCTATATCCAGCAGGCGTAACATAATGTTTGTATTCGCTAAAACCTGCACGGCTAGCATCACCAAACATCACAAAATCTCGAGCGATCGACAGTCGATCGATTAATTCTGAAAAGGGTGTGTTCTGTTTAACGATCGCGGTTCGGGGTTGATTATGCAAATACATAATCGCGATCGACTCGCCATTTCGACCTAGTAGTTGAGACAGTCCACCGTTGACTTCTAGCCGGAGATGAGGACTAGTTAAAAGTCGTTCGCTACCTTGGACAAATTCCTCAATTAATTGGCTGTCATCCAATTCAAAAATATTGGACATCGTTAATTTCTGGCCGATTATCAGATGAGGGGATCAGTATTTAGGATTGAGAATTAGGGATCATTTGACTCAATCATCCCTGAGCGATCGGTTGGTTCGGATCCGACAAAAGTCAGAGATTATCCGCTCGTGATGGCAAATATTTCGGTTGAGCTACTATAAAGTAGTAGAAGCGATCGATTGCCCCTAATGCTGCGATTGAAAAACCACCTCACCAGCATCGGTAAGGTGGTTTTCCGCTTTCTATCTACTTAAGATCCGGCTAATGCTGGTTTTTGATTGGACGGAAGTACCTCATTGCGACCAGTTTCCCGATCGACAATGCGGCGGAATTCATCCCCATCAATAGTTTCCAGATCGATCAGCATTTCTGCCAAAATATCCATCAACCAGCGATGCGCTTGGAGCAGATCGACGGCTTGCTGGTGGCAATCCTTGACGATTTTGCGTACCTCGCGATCGATTTGGGCGGCAATAGTTTCGGAGTACTCTTGGTGCTCGTGATCCATTGCGACTAGTCCGAGTTCAGACATCCCGAGCTGAGTTACCATTCCCCGCGCAATCCGCGTTAAGCGTTGGATGTCATTGCTCGCGCCAGAATCGACCTCATCTTTCCCAAAGACTACTTCTTCGGCTGCACGACCGCCAAGGCTGACCGTAATCATCGCCAGTAACTTGGCACGGCTTTCTAGTCCATGTTCCTCATTGGGCATCGACCAAGTGATCCCAATGGCTTGACCGCGTGGTAAGACGGTAACTTTTTGAACTGGTTCGTGTTCCTTGAGCAAGGTCATCAGCAAGGCATGACCGATCTCGTGATAAGCAGTCATCCGCTTAAACTTACCATCCATGACGACTTTACCTTCCATCCCCACGATCACGCGATCGATCGCATCATCAATCTCGGAGATCGAGATGGCTTGTTTGTGGCGACGAGCGGCGAAGATTGCTGCCTCATTTAATAAGTTGGCTAAATCTGCACCAGTAAAGCCTGTAGTCCGCCGTGCCACTGATTCTAGTGAGAGTTCGGGATCGACTTTTTTGTCACGGATATGGATGCGTAAAATCGCCAGCCGACCTTTATAATCGGGCGGATCTACTTGTACCTGTCGATCGAATCGACCGGGACGCAGTAGTGCAGCATCGAGGACATCAGCTCGGTTGGTAGCAGCGATGACGATCACCCCATTATTGCCCTCAAATCCGTCCATCTCGGTTAGTAGTTGATTGAGGGTCTGTTCGCGCTCGTCATTCCCACCACCGATACCTACGCCCCGCTGACGACCTACTGCATCGATTTCATCGATAAAGACCAAGCAAGGAGCATTCTCTTTGGCTTTCTTAAATAAATCGCGGACGCGAGATGCACCGACACCAACGAACATTTCGACAAATTCCGAACCGGAAATACTAAAAAATGGTACGCCTGCTTCACCCGCGATCGCTCTAGCCATCAAGGTTTTACCCGTTCCTGGCGAACCAACTAGGAGTACGCCTTTGGGAATTTTGGCACCGACGGAGGTAAACCGTTCTGGTTCCTGAAGAAAAGTCACTACCTCTTGGAGTTCTTCCTTAGCTTCTTCAATACCTGCTACATCGTCAAACATCACGCCCGTTTTCGCCTGCATCTGAAAGCGTGCGCGGGATTTCCCAAAACTCATCGCCTGTCCGCCAGCATTTCCAGAGCGGCGGATAATCGCCGATAGGACTGTAATTACGAAACCGATCAGTAGGATATTACCAAGTAGTCCAAGAATTGCATTTCGATCGGCAGACTTCTGAATGCCAAATTCGACACCCTTATTATTGAGCTTGTTATACAACTCCGCATTGTCATCTAATAATACCGCTTCTTTAATCCGCAGCTTGTTATTATCCATGATGGTGACTTTAGCGATCTTGGTGACGGGATCGAGTTCTACCTTTGAGACTACCCCGCGATCGACTTCCTTGAAAAGTTCTCCATAGGTAAGCGTGTTGGGATCGTTTCTGGCAAGCACTGGGCTACCCCAGATTACTCCCAGGACGATCGGCAAGCCAGCCGCTAATTGCCACAATGACTTGGAAAATGGCTTTGATTTCACTTGGGAACTGTTACGCATATATTTATCTTTGTCCTTATACCTGCACCTGATGCTGAGTGTCTGTATTTAGTAGTTAATTGGCAGCTTGACTTGCAATCGAGACTTAACTTATACCTTCTAGTGTAGCTTCAGTTTTATGATTGGCATATTTGCGGGGGGAATTAACATTCTGGGTGAATGGATGCAGTTAGTCGTCGATGACTAGGCTACTTTTGCTAGTGGGGAAATTTGCTTGACATCAGTATTGAGGTTGACAAAGTAGAGTTCGATATTGAGATCTGGGTATCGCTCGCGGATTGCCCAATATGCTCGGCTGAGGTATTCAGTATGGGTAGACAGTTCCAATTCGGGATTGTCAGCCAGACTGGGGTCGATCTTGTATTTATAAACAGCACAATCTTGATGATCGAGAATTAGCACCTTTTTGATCTGATGGAGTCGATAAGAGATATCCAACTGATCCCAGAAGGCTTCAGCATCGTACTGGTGAGGTATCCCACTCAGTGCTAGAGATGCCCCCGCTAAGGCCGTAAAGTCGTACTGTCCGCCCAAATTTTGGAGCGACAAAAAGTAACGCTCTGCTTCTAAAATCCGATAATCGATACAACTCAAAACTAGAGCTTTCGGCACTTGTTTTTCGGCTCTAGCCGTAGCAGGAGCGATCGTCAAAGCTGTAGTCAGCACTCCCGCACCCACGAGATGGCGAAGAAATTGACGGCGATTGGTCGTAGCCGCAACTACGCAATCGGGCTGAAAACACTGACAACTATCCCGCATGTTAGTTTACTCGAATTAGAAAAATTCAACTCGGTTCTCCATTGGTCGTTTGCGAACAAAGGTTATATCTCTTGGATGGAAAAGAGACATTGTGCCGTGCTGTGTAAATCCGTCGCCCAGTGTCAGTTGTGATACTGTTGCTGGCGGTGTAGCGATTTAGTTAGTGGCGAACAGTTTATTGATATATTCTACCAAAAGCTAGCGTCTTCACCGCAGATTTCTCAGTACGGCGATCGACACCTTAAATCAGACTCTTTGCCGCAGACACACTCCCAGCGGATCGGGCTAGAAATCGGGTCAGACCGACGATCGATCGGGAAGACGCTATGATACAATTACCGCTATCACAGATGAAGTTTAACTAACCTTAATACTGTCTAAAAAATTAGTTACATCTGCCATCGATCGAACGATCGATGGCATCGAAACATTTACCGCATCAGAGGCTTCATTACTAGTACCTGGGACTTCCACATGCGAATTTGTGTGCTCGACCTTACAATCCTATGTTGTCTATCCAAATGATGCCTGCAGCAAATCCCAAGTTGGATGATTTATCACTTACATCAAAGCTCGACTCATCCCAACTGCACAAGATCGCTACCGAGCTGGATTTGGTAGCGATTGCCCTAGCAGCACTGACTCGGATCGAGCAGGTGGAAATGAGGCAAGTCGCCGCAGATTTGCAAGTAGAATCGATCGTCTCAGGTTGGGTAGATAAATGGTCGCCCGATCGATTTAGATCGTCTGGGCAGCTCGATCTCCAACAGTTACGTGCATTAGTATCGATCGTCCATCGTCTCGCGATCGCGCATCAAGCGTTGGTGCGTCGAAATATTACCTATTGGCAGCAGACAGTCCAAGCCGATCGATTACCGCTGCAATCTCCATTACTGGCAGACTATCTCAACAATTTTATGACGATCTATCAAGCTCACCTCGGTAGTGAGGCTTGGTCATTTGAGGCAATCTCAGCAGCTGCTCTGACCTTGCTACTCGAACTATTATTCTATGGTGGAGCCACTGGACATCAACGACTTTGGGTGGCATTATTACAACGTTCTCAGTCAGCAGTCATTCCCCCTAGTTCAATTTAGGCTAATTATTTTTAGGCATCACTATGGAAAATAACTTGACCCCTCGTACTTACCTCACCCCTACCTGCACCCTGATTGTATCTAGCCAGGAGCAGCAGCGATCGCCCGTACAACAGCCCCAACCGACCGATTTTAGCCTGCATCTAGATAGTCCCGATGGGGGCGAGTTAGACCGGATCACCTTGGTAGGGCAACCCCAGCAATTAGAGTGTCTGCACCAGATCGTCAGCCAATACATCGCCGATACGATCGCCAAATTCCCGCTACCCACTATTCACCCCAATATCCCACCCGCACCATCTGAGCCAGCGCGAATCGAGATCGCTAAGACTTCCCTGAGCGATCCGTCACATCCCGATCTTGAGATCGCCTCCTCCAGATTGGGGATACTCAAAAATTTACCTGGATTGCGGAATAGTTTGGCAAAATTTGGGCCAACTACTAACAAAAACCTTCAATCGGATCTCGATTCCAAACCGAGTATTTCCAAATTAATAAGTGGCGGGAACAACCCGATCGATCGAACTGGGCACCCAGACGAGATCGCCCAGCACGCAACGTCCAGCTCGGCAAGTCAGGACGCAGCCGCCACACCATATCTAACTGGCACTGGCAATCGCTCTGCGGATCATCAACTCTATTTAGGTAATTTAGCAACTCCAACATCTGGTGAAGTCCTCACTCTCTCAGCAATCCAACTCTTCGATCTCGCCACTGTCTTAGAGGAATATGTCGCCGAGCACCTGACTGCGAGTGACCCCCGCGATCGACCTGCTATCCTCAGTCGAGCCAATATCCCCGATCGTGGAAATCGCGCCGCCCTGAGTACTACAGCCTTCCCCCGGCGATTACCAAATTTACCAAACATCCCTGCCGCACCAGCAGTCAGTCAAGTTTATTATCAGACTCAACGTTCCCAGTCGTCGTTCATATCAGCGATACCTTGGGCTGTAGCAGCGGCTCTAGTGATTGGGGTGCCATTATTATTACTCGACCCTAATCCCAATTCGATCGAAGACGCAGCTAGTAAGCTCAACATGCCCGGTCTGACCGGATCTCAAAAATCCGACCCAGCCGCCATCCCTGGCATCACAGCGACTGCACCCACCGTCAACTTACCTCCGCCGTGGCAAGCGCAACCAGTGTCACCACCCCCAGTCAGATTGCCAGATCCCAGCGTACAAATACCTGAAAACCCCAGTCAGATTGGACTTGCCCCATTACCAGATGCGATCGCCCCGATTAGTGGCGATCTACCAATGACAGTAGCCAGCAGCGGCAATATCACACAGAGCATCGTACCCAATCCACTCAATTCTGCACTGCAACCATCAGCCAACAATCCGATCGACAACACGACTCGACGCTCCGCCACTAGTCCCCCTGCCACAGCGATCCCCAGCAAAACTCCCGCCGGACAACCAGGACTCACCGTCACCGCTAGTCCCAACAAAGGTGCTAATTCTGGCAAGCTATCGATCTCCCAACGACCGATATTCATACCCTCATCAGATCTACCACCGATCGTCAATCCCCCCAACACCCCCATCCCGTTTAATCCGCCAGTAATGGAGCTACCCAGCGGACAGAACCCCCAAACTCCGAAAAAAGCCAACCAGAAAGTCCAACCAGCCCCAGTTGCCAGCCAACCCAACCCTGTCCCAACTGAAACAGGAGTAATCCCATCGCCAAGCTTTGAGCCAATTACGCCAGTACCCAGAAATCCCAATCTGATTAACCCCGACCAAATCAACATTCAATCAGCCGAGCCTCAAAATCCGCCAATTGTTCCCGACAAACCCTTGCAATCCAATGCTAGTGGTGCTTTTGCTGAGGGAGCCGAATCGGCTGCGCTCCAGGAAGTCAAACGCTACTTCCAAGGCAAATGGAAACCCAGTACCACCCAAGCTAATTCGCTGCAATATGTACTGCAAGTTAGTGGTAAAAGTGGGATTGTGCGAACTATATCGCCCCAAGGTGCCGCAGCCACAGCCTACCTCCAGCAAACTAAATTTATCAAACCAGGGCAAAAGCTGATTTCTCCAGCAGCCGCTGGTAGTAGTGACCAAAAGATTCGGGTTTTACTCCAACCTGATGGCAATGTCGATACTTTTACCGAACCATAATAGTTGGCGTTCCAGTTGGTAACAACTTGAGTGATTTAGCAATGCCGAACAAGGCGGCTGGCAACAGTCCCCTGCTGAAACTAAAGATCTGCTGGGCGAAAATTTAAGGATTCCTAGATCGGGGATTTTAATAATTTACTCAGTTTTGTACTAAGATCGACAAGACCAATCGTCCATCATTAAGAGCAGTTTGTGTTAAATCGTCATCGCTGGGTCATCAATCTGGTTGTAGCTGTATCTCTGCTGGCTCTAACTGGATTTTCGCTATTTCCAATTTTCAATCTAGTATTAGATGGTGGTGCCGCAGTAGCCACCGAACCAAATCGCCTTTCAGCCGCGCAAATCAGCCAAATTCAAGCGCAAGCTCAAGGTTATACTCAAGTATTACAAAAAGAGCCAGAAAACCAAGTCGCGCTCAAGGGCTTACTTGATGCTCGGCTGCAACTAGGAGATATCAACGGTAGTTTATTACCGCTCGAAAAAATAGCTGCACTCAACCCTCAGACTCCAGACTATACCGTACTTCTAGCTCAGACTCAGCAGTATTTGGGCGATCGAGAGGGCGCGACAGCTAGTTATCGGATTGTATTGGCGACTCAACCACAAAATATCAATGCGCTTCAGGGATTAGTCAGTCTACTCCTCGATGCAAAACGTCCTGAAGCAGCCACAGGTGCTGTCGAGACTGCGCTCAAGACGGCGATCGCCACTACTGATGTCACACCACTCAAACTACTCCTAGCGCAAATTTATCTCACCCAACAGCGCAATGCCGACGCACTAGGGATCTATGATGCCTCGATCGAGGCTAATCAAGAAGATTTTCGTCCAGTCTTGGCTAAAGCTCTCGTATTCAAACAAATGGGTAATCTCACTGAAGCTCAATCTCTGATGACTGCTGCTGCAAATCTCGCTCCGGCTGAGTACAAGGATCAGATTCAACAATTGGCTCAAGCTACTCAACCGCCCAAGGCAATAGTAGCCCCAAATCTGAGTACTCCCGCCCCTGCGGCACCATCGATCGCCCCCACTCAGCCTACAGCTAAACCTCAAGCTGTGAAATAGTGCAAAATTGCCAAAAGGTGGGGGGAATTCATCAATTGCTCCTACCCTTTGTGATTAACACAACTTTAATTTAACAAATAATCGGAGTCAAAATTTCCTACCTTTTAGGTAGATTGTTCTTAGGGTACTAGACGGGAAACCACTGGGCGGGGAACTCGCCCAGAACTTCCAGTGGTGTTGAAATCCCCACCCTGAGAACCCAATTATCACACTTCGGGGCGGGGGACAAAGCCTAGCTATCAATTATCAATTATCAATTAATTTAAGCGAGTGGTGGGAATCGAACCCACATCAATAGCTTGGAAGGCTATAGTTTTACCACTAAACTACACTCGCGCTTTAAGCGGGATTAATTTACCGCTCAAACATATTAGCACACCCCTAGTGATTTGCAATAGGGGGCAATCGACTGGTGATGACGACCGAACCCCTCTACCCATTCGCTGGCTACTCTTTAGCAGTTCCGGCTTCCACCAATTTAACTTTGGTTGCTAAACCGAGAAATTGCAGCACTTGAATCGTCATCCAAGTGATATCGATTTCCCACCATTTCATCCCATGACGGGCGGAATATTGATAAGCGTGATGGTTATTGTGCCAGCCTTCGCCATAGGTTGTCAGGGCAACCCACCAGCAATTAGTAGAATTATCGGTAGTTTCAAAGTTGCGGTAGCCGAATTTGTGAGTCGCGCTATTGACCAACCAAGTACAGTGATAGACGATGACTAGTCTAGCGAATACACCCCAGAATACGAACGGCCAACCACCGATCGCATATAATACTACTCCCAACACAACTTGTAATGGGAAAAAGTAATTATTCAAAAATTGATAAAAGGGATCGTTGGCAATATCCTTGGTAAAGCGGGGAATATCACTTTCAGCCGGAACCTCAAAACACATCCAGCGGATGTGACTCCACAAAATACCTTTTTTGGAATCATGATGATCGACATCTTCATCCGAATGTAAATGATGATGGCGGTGCAAACCTACCCACCAAATAATCCCGCCTTGTAATGCTAACGTGCCGCAAAAAGCAAAGAAATATTCTAACCACTTAGGCACCTGAAAACTGCGGTGAGATAACAGGCGGTGCCAACCTAATGTAATCCCCAATCCACCTGTAATCCAATGGAGCAGTAATGCCACCCCGACAGCTTTCCAGCTAAATAGTCCCGGCAAAAATGCACAGATCGCACCAATGTGAAAGATCGTGAGCGCGATAATCATCGTCCAATCGAGACGAAGTTTTGTTGGTGCGGCAACAGTCATTGAGATAACCTATGAAGAGTTTTAATAATATGCCCAGTCTGCGTGCAGATCCTGTCGGCAAATAATCTAAGTTGCTAGTACTGTTTGATGGAGGGGGATCTCGGAGATTCCAGATTCCTACCCTAAAAACTTCTCCCTAGCAACTCGAACCAATAATTTACCCGATCGAATCATGAACAGCGCATTACTCATTCCAGCAGCAGAAAAGGCACTATCCCTGATTTTTAATGGTATTGACGGTCAAGTCAAGGGTAATCTCCGAAGAGTTTTGGAAATTTACTGTCGTCACCGAGTAGGTGTCCGGCATTTTTCCAGCGTCAGTGGCTACGGACACAACGATTTGGGGCGAGAAACTTTAGATAAAGTTTTTGCAGAAATTATGGGTGCCGAAGCCGCAGCGGTGCGAGTCCAATTTGTTTCGGGCACTCATGCGATCGCTTGTGCTTTATTTGGCGTGCTCCGTCCAGGCGATGAAATGCTCTCGGTCGCGGGTACGCCCTACGACACCTTGGAGGAAGTCATCGGCACTAGAGGCACGGGACAGGGATCGCTCAAGGAATTTGGCATCAGCTACCGCGAATTAGCACTTGGAAGCGACGGGGGGATCGATTGGGATACTTTGGGTCATTCGATCGCCGCCAACACCCGCTTGGTCTTAATTCAGCGTTCCTGTGGCTATGCTTGGCGACCGTCGCTATCGATTGCTGAGATCGGCCGCATTGTCGAAATCGTCAAAAGCCAAAATCCGCAGACTATTTGTTTTGTGGATAATTGCTATGGCGAGTTTGTCGAAGATCGCGAACCACCTGCGGTAGGTGCCGATCTGATTGCTGGCTCGCTGATCAAAAATCCTGGGGGAACAATTGCTACCGGCGGCGGTTATGTGGCGGGGAGAGCAGATTTGGTGGAAGCGGCGGCTTGTCGGCTGACTGCTCCAGGGATCGGCTCCTCTGGCGGTGCTACCTACGATCAAAATCGCCTATTATTTCAAGGCTTATTTCTCGCCCCGCAAATGGTGGGGGAAGCGATGAAGGGCAATCATCTCACAGCCTATGTCTTTGACAAATTAGGCTATCAAGTCAATCCCTTACCTTTTGCACCCCGTCGCGATGTGATTCAAGCGATTAAACTAGGTTCCAGAGCGAAATTAATTGCTTTTTGTCGATCGATCCAACAGAATTCGCCGATTGATGCCTATGTCGATCCGGTGCCAGGTAATCTACATGGCTATGAGAGCGAGCTGATCATGGCTGGGGGGACATTTATTGACGGTAGTACTTCAGAATTTTCGGCTGATGGCCCCCTCCGCGAACCTTATACCGCTTTTTGTCAGGGGGGTACTCATTGGACGCACATCTCGATCGCGCTAGAAGCCGCCATTGACGCAATTAACGCGATTTAGGGATCGGGGTTGATTAAGTAATAAGTATTAAGATAGTTGTTGAGACAAGGATTCACCCGCAGTCTCAACAACTATCGCACCTTTAGACCCTGATTACTTAGTTAGAGATTAATGTAGCGCGTAATTAATCCCGCGCTGCTAGAGATCGTCACCAGACCTCCTAGACCCATCTACTGTGCTATCGTACCGCTAACCCTTATAATAAAAGTCGATCGTCAAAATTATTTAAGATAGGTAATTATCGTGGCTGCTACTGTCCAATCTCCCGCTACAGCACGTCGAGTTGTGTTTCCGTTTACTGCCATTGTCGGGCAAGAGGAAATGAAATTGGCTCTGTTATTGAATGTGATTGACCCATTCATAGGTGGGGTGATGATCATGGGCGATCGAGGTACGGGTAAATCCACCACGATTCGGGCATTGGCAGATCTGCTGCCAGAAATTGATGTGGTAGCTGGCGATGCTTTCAATAGTCATCCGAACGATCCAGATCTGATGAGTGAGGAGCTACGTCAAGAATTTTTGACAACTCAGGTAACTTTCCCCGTCGCGACTAAAAAAGTGCCGATGGTAGATTTACCACTAGGTGCGACAGAGGATCGCGTCTGTGGCACGATCGATATTGAAAAAGCTCTCGCCGAGGGTGTCAAAGCTTTTGAGCCTGGATTGCTCGCCAAAGCCAATCGCGGCATTTTATATGTAGATGAAGTCAACCTGCTCGACGATCACTTAGTAGATGTCTTGCTCGACTCGGCGGCTAGTGGTTGGAATACTGTCGAACGTGAAGGGATCTCGATTCGTCACCCCGCTCGATTTGTACTAGTCGGTTCGGGCAACCCAGAAGAAGGCGAATTACGTCCTCAATTACTAGACAGGTTTGGGATGCACGCCGAAATTCGGACTGTCAAAGAGCCAGCACTGCGGGTCCAAATTGTCGAACAGCGATCGGATTTCGACCAAAACCCCAACAAATTTACGACTGAATATCAATCCGAACAAGTCTTGCTCCAACAGCGGATCGTCGATGCTCAAACCAGGCTGGTAAGCGTCACCCTCGATTACGATCTGCGCGTAAAAATCTCCCAAGTTTGCTCGGAATGCGATGTAGACGGACTAAGAGGCGATATCGTCACCAATCGTGCTGCCAAGGCTTTAGCCGCCTTTGAAGGGCGCACAGAGGTCACTCTAGATGATATCAGCCGCATCATCGCCCTCTGTCTGCGCCATCGACTCCGCAAAGATCCGCTCGAATCGATCGATTCTGGCTACAAGGTAAATAAAGTCTTTGCTGAAGTATTTGGTGTCGAGTTGGCAGGAACATAAGCAACCCTTCATTCAGTTGACAGTTGACAGTTGACAGTTGACAGCGGAAAGTGCTGATGGGCACTGGCCTTTGTACCCCGCCCAGTTGGGTACCCCGCCCAGTGTTCTTGGGGTTTCCCCCGCTTGGGTTGGTTGCATGGTCGGGGAACAAAGGCGGCACCAACTCCGCAAGTGAAGCACCTTTTCAAGACAGTGACACAGGCATGGCTGAAATACGGGAGGTTTCCTCCCGTATCGCCTACCTTCTCTACCTAAAAGGAAGAGGATTGGAGTAATGAATAATCTGATTTTAATTTCTCCCTAAAAGGGAGAGGCTTTAAACCAATTCTTTTCGGTAAACAAGCAATAAAAGACTGGCTTCTCGTTTTAGCTAAAAACCGCTTGAGTCTGGATCGAACATCCAGATGTTTTGACATGAGACTCTAAACTATCCTCAAGCTCGACAGATACTACCCGCGTAAACTTTTTGTCTCGATCTCAGGTAGACGGTAAAATTACAGTTGCCTGAAAATTAGTCGAGCGTAGATCGATCCAGAGATTCGCTCGATCGCTTTACCAATTAAGTACTAATCTACTCATGCCTTGCACCAACAGCGCACTCCCGCCGTTGTGCGGATTAAATTAATAACTCGATCGAGTGGAATTTACTTAAAACTATTTCCTAGCATCAAAACCAGTGTTGTCAACTCATCTGTCCACGGCGGTTGACGATCCAAATTAGTC
>Ga0209390_10006221_pt1 | contig 16199 bp, 10 predicted proteins | sample BON01_FD_187212 | JGI IMG/M metagenome (GOLD analysis project Ga0209390, IMG submission 187212) | Freshwater microbial communities from Lake Bonney liftoff mats and glacier meltwater in Antarctica - BON-01 (SPAdes) (version 2) | ecosystem: Environmental > Aquatic > Freshwater > Ice > Glacier... | reverse complement strand
CTGCTGCTGCTGCTGCTGCTGCTGCTTGTCCGGTAGCGAGGCTGGTGGTGGTGGTACTTGTGCCATCGGCGAAAGTGGTGGTGAATAGAGGTTGCTCCTGGCCACTGCTGCTGCTGCTGCTGCTGCCGCTGCTGCTGCTGCTGCCGCTGCTGCTGCTGCTGCCGCTGCTGCTGCTGCCGCTGCTGCTGCTGCTGCCGCTGCTGCTGCTGGTGGTGGTGGTGCTAGTGGTACGGACGAGGTCGCCTTCGAGCCCGCCCGTCTCACCGCCGCAACAGCAGTAGTAGTAATCCCCTGCTCTGACCCCAGCTCCATCTCCTCCAACCCCTCCTTCTCTCCCCGCCTCCCTCCCACAGGCGGCAACATCGACCCAGCCATCCCTCCTGCTGCACCCGCTGCTGCTGCTGCTGCTGCTGCTGCTGCCTTCCGCCCCGCGTCATCCTGCCACTTCTCCATCGCCTTTTTGTACACCGCGCGTTCCTCCCTCTCCTTCTCCAAAAACGGGAGCTTCTCCTCCTTACTTGCCCCCTTCCACCTCTCCGTCAGCATCTTGGTAATATCGGCATTGCTCAACTCCTTGTGCTCCAGCCGTACCTGGGGCTTAACCGACCGACTAAACTGCATAAACGCAGAAGTAGCACGCTTGGGTTGCTCGGGGTTACGACGAGGGCGGACACGAGGCACCTTAAGAGGGCCTTGATACGAAGACATTTCGGAGTCATAACGCTGTCGATCACGTTCCGCCTTGTATTGCCAGTGCTTGCGTTCGTCCGGGGTGAGATTCCGCCAGGTCTCGGCGATCTTGGACATGATCTCGGTGACCTTGGCTTGGGGGGGGAGTTGCCGCTTGATGGACTCGCGGCGTTCGATCGAGAAGAGGATGTAGGGGGACTTGAAACGTTTCGGGGCGCCAGGGGCCTTCTTGAGGGCGGCCTTGCGCTGTGGGGGAGAGTGAAAGGGAGGAAGGGAGGGAGGGAGGGAGCGATTTGAGGGGTGGTATTTGAAAAGAAAGGACAAAAGATTGGAGCGGCACACAAAAACGGCGAGCCAAGAAATTATGACATCACGGTCCCTCAATCGCACCAGTGGAGGGAAAGAGAGACAACGAAGAAGGGTGCCCAAGCAGGGCACATATATACACGAATATTCTCCCTTCCCAGCACATACCTTGAGGCGTCGTCGGACGGGCGTCTGGGAAGCCACCGCCGCATTCCCACGGCTAGCGGCCTCATCGTCCTCCCCGTCGAGGTCATCCTCGTCCAGCAGCTCCTCGTCGTCCTCCCCTTCCTCGTCCGCGCTCTCCACCTCTACGTCCACAGAAGCTTCCTCCTCCCCTTCGTGCCCTCCCTCCTCCTCGTCCTCCATGTGCTGCCCAAACGCCTGTGAAAAGAGGAAAAAGAAATTAGAGGGGCACGTGAGTATTTTGGTCCATCTCATTTTATCGTCATTGATGAAGAAGTAAGCTAAGAGTACACAGGCATAAATCCCTTTCGATCCGCCCTTTCTTGATCGATCCCGTTTTCTTCGGCGCCCACATGCCTAGGGAAGGAAAAAAACTCTCTTCAAGCAGCACTACAGCGACCCGACAAATGCAAGCGTGTGTGGACTACACACTACACTCACCCAGTCGTCGCCTGGCCCCTTTTTCCTTCCCTCCTTCTTGATCTTCTCCACCCCCCCCCCCCCCCAACCACCCTCCCCTCCCCCACAAGAACGGCCTGGGTTCGTGCCCACGCTTCCACACGGTCCAAACCACGCCCCCACTTACTTTGAATGGGTCATCCGTGTCCATGTCGAAGAACTGATTATCCTCTTCGGTGCCCCGTCGGAAGGGCCCCAAGGCGTCCTCCATGCTTAAGGCTCCGCTACGGCCGCCGGTCCCTTTTTTGGAGGAGGCCTGCTTCTGCTGCTGCGGGTGCTGCTGCAGGGGGCTCAAGTCTTCTTCCTGACCTTCCAGGTGGGGATCATCAAAGCAGTAGTAGGCGGAGTCGGTAATGGCTTGCTGTGGTGGTGGTGGAAAGGGACAGGGAGAGGTAAGCCTAAGCAAGGAGGAGGAAAACGAAGTGGAACAGGGCGCCGTGACGCAGGCTCTCCGCAAGATCAAGAGGCCAACCCGGCCCGGAGGCCGCGCGGCGCGACTACGTCAGCCACGTGGTGTGACGAGCCCCCTTCTCTAGAGGCCGTTCTCCAACCAACCCACCTGTGGCCAGCGCAAAAAAAGTAGATTGTAAAACCAACGTGCAAAAAGTGCACACGGACAGCCCCAAGGGCCGCAGACTTAGCCCGGGGAGGGAGGGGAAGGCGTGAGCGGCTGCTCGATCTAAGGTGACCAGTCTGGGTAGTCTCCTGTGATTGGTGCATTCTCTGTTCGTCGCCGCCTTCGTTCGATCAAAGAACGGCCGAGGTGAAATTGGAAAGCGTCGGCCAAAAGCACGCCAAGTCGGGCGCGAATGCAAACGCCCAAAGCTGGCATGAGCGTACTGTATGTTTCAGAGATCCGCGCAAGGGCATGGGCAGGCCACACAAGGACAGGGTTAGGGCGAAGTGAGGGCGCGCAAGGGGAGACGAAGTGAGGGCGCGCACGCGACTCCGCGCCCGTAGGTCGGGCAGGCACGAGGAGAGAGAGGAGAGGAGAGCACAGCGGAGTCTCGGGTCTTCAAGTTCTACGCCTGAACTACTACTTGGCAGCAGGGGGAAGCCAGGACGTGGGCAAGCGGGCTGTGGTGGAAGGATACAGTTGTTTCATTGGAAGGGACACGTGGGTCGAATTGGAGCTTATACGTTTTTTACACGATTTTGTAACGCGTTCCGGGGGGTAAATGGCTGCGAACCAAAGAAGGAAATGCCTGCAACAAACCACACAAATACCCACCTGACATTTTTGCTATCTTGTGCTTTGCTGGTGTAACAGACTCCTCCTGATGGTCAAAACGTGCTTTTTGGTTTTGCTCTGCGCGGTGGGAAGCTCGAAAGCATGGAAAGGTAGAGCCCTTCCTTCTTTTCCCTTCCCCCTCCCTCCTTCTTATTCTTCTTTGTTGTTGCTTTGTTTCCATGTCTCCAACAAACAGGATTTGCCCTTTATTAAGCCTGGTATGCTAGCTTTTCTGCCCTTCTTTTCTTTCTTCACTATTTTTGGCGTCCTCATTTTCGCCTTGCCTTGCTGGCCTGTGCCTCCCTCCCGCAACAACACACACGCTTGCTTACTGTCGTGTTGTTGAGATGTCAAAAACAATAGCAGGAGGGAGGGAGGAAGTGGTTTAGCTCTCCCTAGTTCCCAGCGTGTCCCAAACCAGGGTGCGGAGTCGCGTGCGCGCCCTCACTTCGTCTCCCCTGTCCTTGTGTGGCCTGCCCATGCCCTTGCGCGGATCTCTGAAACATACAGTACGCTCATGCCAGCTTTGGGCGTTTGCATTTGCACCCGACTTGGCGTGCTTTTGGCCGACGCTTTCCAAATTTACCTCGTTCTTTGATCGAACGAGGCGGCGACGAACAGAAAATGCACCAATCACAGGAGACGACCCAGACTGGTCACCTTTAGATCGAGCAGCCAGCCGCTCACGCCTTCCCCTCCGTCCCCGGGCTTAGTCTGCGGCCCTTGGGGCTGTCCGTTGTGCACGTTGGTTTTGAAATATAACGTACTTGCGCTGGCCACAGGTGGGGTGGTTGGAGAACGGCCTAGACAAGGGGGCTCGTCACACCATGTGGCTGACGTAGTCGCGCCGCGCGGCCTCCGGCCGGGTTGGCCTCTTGATCATGCGGAGAGCCTGCGTCACGCCACCCTCCCTCCTTTTCAGTCTTCATCGTTGTCGCCTTTTTTTCAATTGTAAGGGAAAATGAGCGTTGCCTTTTTTGTGCCTTAAAGCATGCTAGTCATCTTGTTCTTTCTTTATTTCCTGTTCCCACTATTTTTGGCGGTCTGCTGATTCTGCCTCACCGGCTTAGGCCCTGCCTGTCTCCCTCTCGTAACAACACACGCTTGCTTGCTTTGGTGTTGTTACGATGTCCAAAAAGTATCACTTACTCACTGGTCATCTCAAGCCCATCGGGGTTGGTGTTCCCTAGCTGCCTGCCCCTCCTGGCCTTCCCCCCTCCCCCCCTCCTATTCTATCCTCGTCTCTCCTCTCTGCTACTACCGCTGCTGCTGCTGCTGCTGCTGCCACCGTCCCCGCTACTGATGGCATCGCTGCACCATTCTCAAGGTCCTTCATTTTATTTAATGTTTCAATAATCTGGGATAACACCGCCGGCTCCGGCTGCGCGACCCTCCCCCCCTCCCTCCCTCCCCCCCCCGCCGTCGCGATCGTCGCCGAGGTCAAATTCGCAAACGTCTCCAACGTCGTCCGACTCACCACAAACTTCCTCCCTCCCTCCTTCTCTCCCTGCTGCTGAATCTTGACAATCTCACTCAACAGCGTTGCAAGCTCGGGCCATTTCCCCTGTTTTGCCAGCAGACAAAAACCAAAATTAACACTTGAATTACCATGGTTTCCCACCTTGACCAACCTATCTAAATAGGTCTGGGCTTGGGGGAAATCCTCTGCCATATACGCAGCTTGTAACCCTAAGGAGTCCGCGACGCTGTCAAAACGCATGTAATTGCTGCTGCTGCTGCTATTGCTACTGCTGCTGCTGCTGCTGGTGGCCTCGGCTTCGACGAGTAAGTCACGAGCACGCGCGTATTGTTCGGAGCGAAGTAAGGCACTGACCGCGGCGGAGACGGTGGAGATATCACGTAGGGAGGGAGGGAGGGATTTAAGCACTTCTAAGGCTTGAGCCCACTCACCCTTGTGACCCAAGGCGGTGATAAGCGTTTTGTACAGCCGGGAGTCGATCAATGGTGGTTGTTGTTGCTGCTGCTGCTGCTGCTGTTGTTGCTGTTGCTGCTGCTGTTGCTGCTGCTGCTGCGGAGAACCTGGGGGGGGTGGTGGGCCGTTGTGGTTCTGATGGTGGTGGCGGCGCGAGGACGTGGAGGTGAAAGCGCTGCTGCTGCTGCTGCTGCTGCTGCTCCTCCTGGTGCTGCCCTGCCCTTCTCCTCCTCCTTCAAAAGTAGTTAAGTAATTCTGAATCATCCCCACGGCTGCCACCGGGTCCGATTTGATAAAGGCGTTCGCGATCAGACGGAAAGCAAAATTATCCAGTTTTCGTGATAAGACCCCCCCGTCCATTTCATGCTGTCGATACAAATGGACAATCTCATTATTCCTCCCCGCGGAGGCCAAGGCATTGAGCGTAACTCTTAAAGAAGTATAATCCGGGCCAACCTCATGCTCCTTCATCTCTTCCAACAACTTCAGACACGCCCGCCATTGCCCCGCCGCATTACACACGGTCAACACCGAGTTATAACACACCACATTCAAGCTCAGTTCTTTCTCGTCCCTCAACTCCCTTAGCATACTCAAAGCCGTACTCCACCTCCTACTCTTCTTACACCCAATCAGCGTCAACGCAATTGTATAATTATTATTACTCACCCCCACCTCCTCCGACCTCCGCAGACCATCCATAGCCTTATCAATCTCCCCACTATTCGCCAGCGCCCTCAACAGACTCCCATACGACACCCGATCAAACGCCAACCCCATTGTTCTCATCTCATCCCACAACCGTTGCACCCCCGCCACATCCCCCAAATTATCATACGCCGCAAACACAAACGAATAAGACCTATCATCCACCTGACCCCTCCCCCTCAAATCCTGGAAAAACTCCACCGCACTAAGAGGATCAGCAGACGACATCGCATTTAAAACTGCATTGGTAATATTCACATTCTGACGTACATCCCCCCTCCTCCCCTCCAACTCCGACCAAACCTTCAAACACCTCTCGGGCATCCTCCCCTTATTCAACGCCTCCAGCAACCGAGCAATCGCTACAGGATCAGCCTGCAGCCCCTGTGCCTGCATGTGTGCGTACAACCTCAAAGCTAACTCCCCATCTCCATCCTTCTCCAGCGCCGTCAACAAAGCATTATAAGCATACAACAAAGACCTCGCCGAATCATACCCCCCCTCCTTCCCTCCCGGCCCCTGCATCCTCCCTCCCTCCCTCCCCATAAACCTCACCCCTCCCTGCTGCCCCTGCCCCTGCTGCTGCTGCTGCAACTGCTGCAACTGCTGCTGCCCTACATCCTCCCCTTCCGGCGCGTCCGCCGACAAGGCCATCAGGTCATCAGCCAGTTCTTCCATAGGCCCAAAAAAACGACACTTCGTACAAGCAATCGTCGCCTCCCAGATCGTCCTCGGCTCAGGCACCAGCCCATCCACCCTCTTCATCCTGTGATACAACTCCATCGCGAGCCTTGCATCCCCCTTCTCCCCTGCGGCCCTCAAAAGAAAATTATAGGCTGTCGCATTCGGCGCTACCCCAAATCGGTCCTCCATCGTTTCCAACAACTCCCGGGCATCTCCTAAATGAGGACGACTGATCGCCAAGGCCTGAATCGCATGATTCAACGTGATTAAATTAGGGTGTAAATCACCCTCGGACACCAACCGCCCTAGGTATTCCTTCGCTAAATCCCCTCTTTTGGTCGAAGTACACACCTTAAAAATCGTGCTATAACTAATCAAACTCGGTCTTAGCCCCGCCTCATATACCTTCTGAAACCACGTCGAAGCCCCCACCAAATCCCGTTCGCTCGCATACGAATTAATAACAACATTATACGTCGCCACATCAAAATCAAATATCCCCCACCCCCTCACTTCCTCCACAAAATCTCTCACTGCCTGATAAGCCCCCGCCGCCATACACGTACTCAACGCAGTCGTAAACCCCCTAATACTCGGAACCGCCCCACAATCATGCATCCTCCTCAACATGTCCAGCGCACCCTGCCAATCCCTCGCTCCCGACCTTGCTACAACAGCAGTCGAATAAAACCGCTCCTTAATACTCTCCGGGAAATCTCTCGCTCGTAAATCTTCCTCCACGATTTTAAAATCCTCCCACCTCCCCTCACATGACAACAGAGAAGCCAACGCCCAGTATGTCAAAGGCGGGGCCTCAATCCCATTCCCACGCATGAATTTAAACAAATACATAGCCTCCTCCCCCCTCCCCTTCTTCTCACAACAAGCCATCACCTGATTAAACGCCTTCCCATCCGGCGTAGCCCCACACGCCACCATCTTTTCCAAACACGCAATGCCCAACCTAAAAAAATCACGGGAACTCGCAATATAAATACAGGCCGTCCATGTCTCCATTGCTACATGCACCCCCAACCTCTGCACTTCATCCACCAAGTCCTTAAATGGATTAACATACCCCAAGCGAAAACACGCTTTCAATAGCTCCTGGTACTCAGCCTCCGTGAACTCAAACTCGGAATTCCAGAGCCCTTCAAAGGCTTCCCTCCGCCTGGCGTGGCTTTGCAAAGCGTCAAAAAGCTCTTCTTTGCTCCCGACGAGGGCTGTGACTGGTGGTGGTGATGATCCCTCCCCCCCTTCTTGATTTGCTGCTGCTGCTTCTGTCTGTACCTCCACGCCCTCGGCAATGCTAGGGCTGGTGGCGCGAAGGGGGGAGGAGGAGAAGGAGGAGGAAGAGGAGGAACGAGCGGGCCATCTCCGCCATTGGGTGGTGGTGGGTATGCTCGTGGTGGTGGGGATGGGAGTGAAGAAGGATGGAGACGGGGAGAAGCCGGAGGAGGAAGGTGGTAGGGAAGGCTTAAAAAAGGCGCTGGCCTGGGGAACGAGGAGCAGGAGGAGGGGGAGGAGGAGGGGGGCGAGCACGACCATGGGCAGGAGGGGGGTCGAGGAGGAGGCGTGCCGTGAGGATGGTGGTGGTGGTGGTGTGGTGGTATCGTCTGTCCGGGGTCGTCTTCTTCTCCTGCTGCTGCTGCTCTGCTGCGCTGCCATGGCAGTGGTCATGGCTGCGGCGGCTTGTGTGTCCTGCTATTACTCCTACTGCTAGTCAAGGGCGAGGGGCAGCCGCAAGCAGCAAGTTCCAAGTTGCAGCAGTCGCTCCGATTTTGTAGCCTCCTGTCTCGTTGCTTGGTGCGTGGGAGAGTGAAGGAAATGAGTTAGGGATTCAGGCATCATTTAGCAGCCCTTCTTCTTTTTCTGGCCACTACACACTGCTGTTGCTACTGCTTGGCTGTGTCCTTAGGCGCATGGTTCAGGCAGAAGGCAAAGGATATGAGGCTCTTTGACGGCACCCCATTTCATCACTTGCTTCAACCCCGACACCGTCAAATTTGAGCATGGAGCTCATCCTTGGCCTCTTTAGCCCTCTCAAGTTCACGCTAGGCAGCGCGTTAGCTCTTGCGACCTCGTCGAGGACAAGCGGGACATGCTCGAGTCTTTAATGCCACCCTCTCACCCTTCCAAACCCACCTACACAACCACCACAGGGCGCCTCTTCCACTCGACCATCATCAGTCCTCGCCACAACCAACGCGACGAGCAACGGCCCCCAAGCATGCACCGCTACCACTCCTGAACGACAAGAACGCCTCCACGCTTCTCTTCCATGACGTCGCAGCTTCTCTCCTCTCTCCTTCCCAGCAGCGGCGGCGCCCGGACGCTGTCCTTGTCGTCGTTGCTAGGCAGCAACCATGATGCAGCGGCGGCAAACGGCAACGCCACGACCTCTCACTGGGAAGGCTGGTGCGGTACGCCTAATCCAGACCACCAAGGGCCCGCGCACTACCCATCCGAATGCACGCTGCGAGGAATTCAGGGAGGGCTGCATGCCGCGGCAATCGTAGCTGTGTTAATCCTCTTCTTCACCTCGCCGCGTGTCATCAACATTTATGGAAGTGGGGCCAAGGCACGTCCTCACACCACCACCACGAGCCGCAAAACCACCTTGCTGACAGCAGCATTCCATGCGCTGGCCTTTGTGTTGATAGCTTTAGGTCTGTGGCAAGCGGGCAATGCTTATCACAAGCGTGCCTCCCGTGCCAAGGCCTTCTCCGGGTTGGCCGTGGCATGTGCGTGGGCGCTGGTCAGTCTATTGACCTACGTCTATCCTCCGTCTTCCTACAAGAAGATAAAGAAGCCTTCTACATTACAACCGGGTTTAGATGTCGTCCGCCAAATTCTGAGTGTCCTAGCCTGTGTGGTGGTCGTGCTGATGGTGCCCCTGCAGGTGCGATGGAAGCTTTGGGGCCTCACCACGCTGTACCTAGTAGCATTGCTGGCGCTGGGGGGGCAAGTCATTTTATCGTGGCAATTAAGAGCGGTTCAGCCTAGGAAGGGAGCAGGGCCGGCGCTTATTTTGTTGGATGACGATGACCAGCACCAGCAGCACCAGCGGCAGCAGCAGCAGCAGCAGCAGCCGTTGTTGTCCGTGGTGGGCTCGACGGAGAAGCACGACGAGAAGGACGAGGACGAGGAGGAGGATGACGAAGCGCAATTGGAAAGCCACGCAAGCATCGTGAGTCGATTGACGTTCTGGTGGATCACCCCTTTGTTGAGTGAGGGGTATAATGCCAAGACACTAGGTGCAGGGAACTTACCTCACTTAGAGCATTTCGACCAACCCCCCGTCACTCACGAGGCATTCCGCCGAGAATGGGCCAAGAGAGTAGAAGACGCCAAAAGGCGAGGACAGCCATTAAATCCTCAGGGCGGCTGGCTCATTCTACGCGTGCTCCTCGCAGCGCACTGGCGGACCTTTTTAGCGTGTGGTGCTGTCTTGTCCTTGGCGACGGGGTTGCAGCTCGCGGTGCCTGTGGTGTTGAATCGCTTGCTGGCGCATATTGACGCGGGGCTGGTGGCGGAGGGAGGGGCGGGGAAAGGGTATGGGCTTGCTGTGTTGTTATTTGCGCTGGCGGTGCTTCAGAGTATGACGGAGCATCAATTTTGGATTTGGGGGATTAGGTGTGGCATGCGTGCGCAGAGTGGGTTGATGGGTGAATGCTTTCGGAAGACCTTGTGTTTGGGCCCGGAGAGTAGACGGAAGTACGCGATGGGGCAACTGATCAATTTGATGAGTGTCGATGCGTGTCGAGTGGCGGATGTGAATGTTGTGCCGATGGTGCATTGGGGGACGTGGTGCTCAGTCGTGACCTTGGTTATCTCTCTCGTCGCGCTCCATTCTTTGCTGGGCGCGAGTTCATTTGTAGGGATTGTGATTATTCTCGTGTTTTGGCCCTTGGGTTACCTACTGGGGGTACAGGGCAAAAATGCGGCAATGCGAATTCAAGTGGAGAGGGATCAACGTGCTAGTCTGATGGCAGAAGCCCTGGAGAGTATTCGATTGATTAAGTCCTTGCAATGGGAGGCGTTTGCGGCTTCTGTTATCCAGGCAGCGAGGAAGAGGGAGGTAAAGGCGCAGATTAAGCGGTCGGCGTGTTTTGGGGGAAATAATGCCTTGGCGCAGCTGGCTCAGGTGATGGGGCCGCTTGCTTCTTTTGCGTGTCGGATTTTGTGGGAGGGACAGCCATTGACCGCCGCAGTGGCGTTTACTTCTTTGGCGTGGTTTAACCTGTTGAAGAGGCCCTTGAATTGTTTTCCGAATGCCTTGACGTCGTTGATGGATTGCCTTGTGTCCTGGGAACGGTTAGAAGGCCTCTTTCTCTCCGACGAGGTGATCACCCCACAGCTCTCTGACAGCGGCACTGCTGCTGCTGCTGGAGCTGCTGCTGCTGCTGCTGCTGCTGCTGCTTCGTCAGCAGGAGGCCCACGATCCTCCCCCTACTTATCTGGAATGAGCGAATTATACGCGGTGGACATCTCCCATTGCTCTTTCGCGTGGGGGAGGGATGGCACCGGGAACCCTCCCGCGCTTCAAGACCTGACCTTGCGTGTGGCCCCGGGTGAGTTGGTGGTGGTCATTGGGCCTGTCGGCGCGGGAAAGAGTACGCTATTGCATAGTCTGGTTGGGGATACGGTGCAAGTGAATGATGGGGCGGCCGCTGGGTGGAAGGTGAGGGGGAAGGTGGCATTGGTGGAGCAGAGTCCGTGGGTCCAGGATACGACGATTAGAGATAATGTTGTGTTTGGCGCGAGTTTTGGGTATGACCAGGAGAGGTTTCGGGAGGTGGTGCGACGGTGTGGGTTGTTGAGGGATCTGCAGGGGCTCGCGGGGAGGGGGGGGGAGATGATGGAGGTGGGGGAGGGGGGGATTGCGTTGAGTGGGGGGCAGAGGCAGAGGGTGTCGTTGGCTAGGGCTGTTTACAGTGATCCGGATGTGTGTTTGTTTGATGATGTTTTGTCGAGTTTGGATGTAAGTGTAGGGAGGCGGATCTGGGATGAGTGTCTGGTGGATTATTTGAGGGGGAAGACGAGGGTGGTGGTGACGCATCAGACTCATTTTTTGGAGCACCCGGCAGTGAATCGGATTGTGGTGTTGGATGCCCAGGGGAGGTTGAGGGCTTCGGGGTCGTATGCGGAGTTGCTGGCGTTGGGGGATAAGAAAGTGAGTGATATTGTGTTTGGGCACAATAATAACAATAATATTTCCCCTCCTGGGTCTCGACGAGCGGCAATGACTCCTTCCGAGGATGCTGCTTCTGCGGCCGAGAACGGGCCACGGGGTGGTGGGGGTAAGAAGAGGGAGAATGGAGCGGTGGGGGGGTCTCGGTTTTCGTTTACGGATGAGGAGGACGTGGATGGGTTGGGGGAGGGCAATGGGAATGGCCAGGGCTTGGTCAAGGGAGGGAGCGAGGGAGAAGAGGAGGGGGAGGACGGGGCGTGGGGCCCTAAGGAAGGGGCGGGTGTGGTGGTACAAGCTTTTAATGATCAGGAAGAGCGACGGCAGGGCGGGATTGAGGGACGGTTGCTCAAGACTTATTTTAGGCGATATGGGGGGGGTGACGGGTTGGGGTTTGCTGGATTTACGCTTGGTCTGTTTGTGGTTGAGCAGGCTTGTAATGTTCTGCAGTGGTTCTGGCTTTCGCGGCTCACGGGGTCGGATAATGGGGAGGAGAATGCCGATAGGCAAGCGTCGGAGGTGACTGCCTTGATGGGGTTAGGGGCTGCGTTGTGTGTCTTGACGACGGTGCGGATTTTGGTGTTGATTTATGGAGCTGTCACAGCTGGGAATGTATTGCATAGTGCGATGCTTCGCTGTATCTTTCGGGCACCCATGCGGTTTTTTGACCGGCAGCCGTCTGGGAGGATTTTGAATCGGTTCATTGCGGACCAGGCGGCGATAGATGGCATTGTCCCTTCGACGTTGGCTGATTTTTTCCAGCAGTTGTTGTATTTTGGGGCGACCTTGGCTATTCTTTGTTATGCTCTGCCGGAGATGCTGCCGGTGGTGGTGGTGCTTGCCTTTCCGTATCGTGCGATTAGTCAGTTTTATCGCTGGCCGGCTCGGGATTTACGGAGGTTGGAGGCGGTGAGTAAGAGTCCTGTGAATGTGCAGTATGGAGAAGCTGTGAGGGGAGTGTCGACTATAAGGGCGCATGGTGCGCAGGAACGTTTTTTGCAGCAGCATTTGAAGCATTCCACGCATTCGATTCAGTGTTATTGGGTGAAGTGGGTGGCGAACCAGTGGGTGACGATTTGGCTCGAGATGGTTGGGACGTTTTTTATGTTGGGTTGTGGCGTGCTTGCTGTGTGGGTGACCAGTCCGCAGGCTCCTGGTGTGTTGGCTAGTCATATTGATGGAGGGAAAATGGGGCTGTTGATGAGCTATGCGGTGCTGGTCCCGAATAATTTGGGGTGGTTGCTCAAGGTGTATTTTATGGCGGAGATTGAGTTTATTTCTGTGGAGCGGGTGTCGCAGTATGCAAGCCTTGAGCCGGAGCCGGGGCTTGATGATGCCACAAGTGTAGTCGTAGTGAAGAAAGAAAAGGGGAAGGACATTAAAGTAGCTGATAAAAATGACAAGAAAGCACCACTCCTCCCACCTGTAGCAGCAGCAGCAGCAGCAGTGTTACCAGAAGCAGTAGCAGTAGAAGGGCACGATATTGCCTTGCGGTACGGTGGGCCCGAGTCAGAGTTGACCTTGCGGGGGTTAGATATAAGTGTGAAAGCAGGGGAGAAAGTAGCGATTGTAGGACGGACGGCCGCGGGGAAAAGTTCTGTTTTTCAAGCGCTGCTGGGATTCTATGGGGTTGAGGGAGGGAGTAGTTTGAAGGTGGATGGAGCGGAGGTTATGAGCCTGCCTTTGAGTAGTCTGAGGCGAAGGGTAAGGTTGATCCCGCAGCACCCGACCTTGTTTGGCACTACCCTGAGGAATGTGTTGGTGGGTGGGGATGAGGTGGAGGACGAGGGAGGGAGGGAGGAAGAGGTGTGGGAGGCTTTGGGGAGGGTGCATATGGCGGAGAGTGTGCGGGGGTTGAGTGGGGGGTTGGAGACAAGATTGAGCGAGGTGGAATTCTCTGCGGGCGAGAGGCAGTTGTTGTGTATTGCAAGGGCGTTATTGCACCAGGCCCCGTTGATGCTGTGTGATGAGGTGACGTCGTCGATTGATATCAAGACGGATGCGACTATTCATAAGGTGGTTTTATCGCTTGGGTGTACGGTTTTGTTTATTTGTCATCGTTTGCATCATATACAGGAATTTCACCGGATCATCGTGATGGAGCAGGGGAGGTGTGTGGAGGAAGGCCCTCCTGCAGTGCTTGTTCAGGATGCGAACAGTAAACTGAGTGGGATGATCAAGAAATCGGAGTTAGGGTTGACTCCGCGTTTGCCGCCGGTGGGGGGGGTGGTGACGCCGCGGTTGGTGTTGATGGGGGGGAAGTAAGAGGGTGAGGGAGGGAGGGAGGGAGGGAGGGTTTAGGGTTGTGCGATAGGCATTGTTTGGGGGGCCGGGTAAAATTCTTGCGTATGTCTAGGTGTGTGAGGATGAATATGAGTGTGTAATCCCAAAAACAAAAGGGCAAAGCAGACAACAAAAGCAGTGTATAAAAGAAAAAGCATCAGAAACAAAACTCTTCTCTTACTCAGCCTGTACATTTTCTTCTTGTATATTACTTGCTCGCGTTGCTGCTCCCACTCCACCTCCCCACCCTCACACATCTAGGTATACTTAACCCCTCCCAAAAACGTCTGCGGATCCGGCACTGCCCCATTGAACTCAGCATTCGAAAAATCAAAGCCCGGGTTCTCCTCCTGAAAGCGCTCCAACATAAGCTGCTTCCGCACGGTCTCGCTCGTCAAGGGGTCCAATGCCCCACGTCCCGCCAAGGCACTGGGCCAAACCTCTCCCTTGCTCGCTTTCTGCAGCAAAATGTGCAGCTCCCCGTCTTCTAGCGTCCAAAAACTCTCAGCCGCTTTGACGGGCCCGGCGGTCGCCTCGTCGATGAAAGGGTGGGGAGCCTCCTTCAGGCCCAGGGTGAGGTGGGAGGGCGTGATGGTGCAGTTGAGCATGCTGGCCTTGACTCCCGGTGGCGGGGTGATGTAAATGCTGACGTCCTCCAGCGTTTGCTCCCATTCGTAGATAGTCTGTCCCCCGTGCTCGAACTTGAGTCGGTGGCCTTCTTTACCCTTGGGCGTGGGCGTGGTGGTCGTGGTGGTGGTGCTGATGGAGACAGAGGCAGCAGGCTGGGGCGGGGATGAGGAGGAGGGGCGTGTGGCCTGCAGCTGGTTTGGCGTCTCCTCGTCGTCGTCGCCGTCGTCCATGCCAATCTTGTCAAAGCGGCTGTAGTCGACCATTTCGTCCTTCCCTTGCCTGTGGGGTGTGGGTGTGTTTGTACAGTGTGAAAGGCAAAAGAGGCATTCATGAAGCGAATGCCGCCCGCGGCCAGCTCGAGGAAAGCTGCTTGCTTTGCTTGACACGACTTCTGTGTCATCTCCATTTCCCATTTTATTTATCTCACACACCCCACAAACCCTACACACAGCCGGCACTGCCAGTCGCATCATGCCATTGCGGAGCGAGGGTCCATCTTCCCCAGGCCGGGCGCCAGGCGTTGGCCTGCTTGTCCTGCTCCTGCTCCTGCTGTCAAGCCTCGTCGCGGATGCCTTCTTCTTCACAGGGCCGCGCAATGCTGGCCATCTAAAAGGGGCACGAGGACCGCAGCCGGTCCGCCCGTCCCTGCTACAGACCCCCAACAGCCTGGGGGCCGCTTCCGCCACGTCCGTCGATGGGTAAGCTCCTATTTCTTGCCTCGTTCTGATCGTCCTTCTGATGCTCCTTCACATACGCTCACGTTTCCCCATCTGTTACACACCACACGGTACACACATAGGTTGTTACGTGACGAGGGTGAGGACGGTCGCACCAGCAGTGTAGCGGCGCCCACGACGGACACCAAGCGGAGCGGCAGGTACATTTTGGTGAAAAGAAGGGCACTCGAGGTGGGGCCATTCTTCGTTCCCTCCCCTCCTTCCCTACTCCCCCCTCCCGCGCTCCCTCCCTCCCGTTCATTCACCGGATTTTGCAAGTCATCACCGACATCGATGACAAGGTCAAGTCCAGCGGCGAGTGACTCTAGGAGGGATTGACACCCAAAACAAACGCAGACAGCAGAACACTCACCCTCCCTCCCTCCCTCCCTCCCTCGCGTTCGTTCTCAGGATTCTGCAAGTCATCACCGACATCGACGACACCGTCAAGTCGAGCGGCGGGCTCCGTCTCCTGGGAGTGGCTCTAGGAGGGATTGACACCCAATACAAACGCGGACAGTACTATCCCGGTGCTTTTCAATTTGCCCTGGAGCTCTCTCGTTTTGGCGTGCCTGAAGGGAGGAACCCTGCGCGTGTTGCTGTGTTGACAGCCAGGTATGTGGCTTCGCAATTTCTTCTTTCCTCCCCTCCCTCCCTCCCTCCCTCCCTCTGAAGGTGCTTTTGGACTTTCCTCGCCCTCCCTCCTTCCCTCCCTCTCTCACCATCCTCCCTCCCTCCCTCCCCTCCTCCCCACAGAGCCCGTGAATTTAAATTTGCCCTGGAGCTAAAACCCTCCCACAAGGTCTGCCGGACGTATGCCGCTGCTGGGGTCGATAATGGGGTGGATGGGTGGGGGGTTGGCACGGTGCTATATGGTAGTGTGAAGGAGTGGGTGTGTCAGAGCAGGAAGGGTTTGAGGAAATTTCGGAATTTCGAGGCGTTGCGGGGCGAGGATCGGTTTGACTTGACGGATTATGTGTTCGTTGGGGATACGGGGGAATTGGACTTGCAGGCGGGGGAGAGTATGATTAGGTAGGTGGGGGAGGGAGGGAGTGGGGTGGTTTGATTTGACGGACTATGTGTTTATTGGGGATACGGGGGAGTTGGATTTGCCAGCGGGGGAGAGTATGATTAGGTAGGTGAGGGAGGGAGGGAGGGAGGGAGGGAGTATCAAGGCCCTCTTCA
>Ga0209390_10006219_pt1 | contig 16205 bp, 3 predicted proteins | sample BON01_FD_187212 | JGI IMG/M metagenome (GOLD analysis project Ga0209390, IMG submission 187212) | Freshwater microbial communities from Lake Bonney liftoff mats and glacier meltwater in Antarctica - BON-01 (SPAdes) (version 2) | ecosystem: Environmental > Aquatic > Freshwater > Ice > Glacier... | reverse complement strand
GGGCGGTGGGAGAGATCGTACTGTCGCTGCAGTTGGAGGGGATTTGCTTTGAAAAAAATGGGCGGCTCTTTTCCTTGTGACATGGGGTGGCAATTACATGTGCCCTGCCTATATGACTAAGTCTCTTTCGCGAAAGATCCCCACCATAACAGGGCTCTTTTGTCGAGACTGAGCAATGCAGGGGGCCCACACAGTGTTGTCACCCTCAGGGGACAAATTAAGCTTTACTCATCACTACTCGTTACCACCCCATGGTGGGTTGGGCTACCTGTAGCCGTAATTTTACCATATACAACTTTTTTTTGAACATCCCCTCTTGTAATTTCTGTAGAATGTGTTCATTAGTTTGCAAAAGATAGATTTGCCTGGTCATCTATGCAAAACATTGATTTGCCCGGTCAGTTGGGCTGCTGGCAGCCACCCCATGGTGGGTTGGGGTCCATATGATTCAACAGTCGTCTCTCGAAACGTAAGATTCAGCTGGTTAAAAATCTAGTGTTAGGAATTGGATGCACATTTTGATACGTCAGTACAGTAACTCTATGCATTAAAAAGTGTTGGGATATAAGCTAATCCGATGTACCTACAAACTTTCAGTGCATGACCGGGCAAATCTATGTATTACACGCGAATCAACACATTCTACAGAAACTACAAGAGTGAATTGTTCAAAAAGTTATTTTATTATAAAGTTACGTCACGACGAGCTGCTCTCTTGCGCTGGCCCCCGAGAATAAAGAGTGCAACATTTGCTGCAACACATTTGCTGCAACACATTTGCTGCAAGTCTCAAGTGCAAGAGTCCACTTGAGACGAGGCCTGCATTCTACAATTCGCCATCGCGAGCCAATCTAGAATTTGAGCGCGCAAAAGAGAGCTGCGGCGCGCTTAATCCAGAATTCCTGGGGCAAGTCGGTGGGGATCTCGGCCATAAAGACGAAGTTGGTCGAGTGGCCTGTCGTCGACAAGACACCCGCCCGATCAAGCGTTTTGTAAAGGGGGCAGTAGTACATAATAGTTTCATCAGGAGGCTCCCGGTTGTAGACTGGGTTGAGATGCAACATGGGAGCGTCACAAAAGAGCTCTTTCGGGATAGGGTCGCACAGTTTGTGCTCCTGGAAATCCCAGCGGCAAGCCTCCATGTACATGCCATACAGCAACACACCGTCCTCGGGTAAGGTAGCGGAGTCCTTGGTGATATCGTCTCTCCAGATGTACTCAAACGTCACCTTGTTGATCTCGTACTGGTGCTTCCGGGCAAAGTTTTGTTTGCCGCCCGTCAGGAACGCCTGGGGGAAAAAGAAGCCCGACACCCAGTAGCACGCCTGGTGTCCTTCATCAAGCCACTTGTTCATAAAGGCCAGCCTGAATTCCAAGTCAATGAGCCACGAGGCCAACGGCTTGAGAGAGGGATAGGCCCTTTTGGCCCAGCCCTTTGGCACTTGGTTGTTAAAGATGGAGGTTCCGATGGCATCAAGTTCGGCAGACATCGCCACCGTGCCCTTGACCGCCTTTTGAAGCGTCTTCAGCGTCGAGTTGATGATCTTCAACATGTTGTTAAATCGCGTCATTTCCTGCGTGATGACTGTGTTGAGGGACTGGTTGTAGTCAGTTGGATACTCGTCCAAGGCCCTGTTGAGGTCAAGCGCCGCGGGGATGCGCACCAGAATATCTGCCGCAGATGCTAGAATCTCCGCATCGCGGTTCCCTCCTCCACTTGCAGATTTCGGCTGGCACTCCAAAAGACACGCAAACAAAGCGTAGGATTCGTTCTGGGCGCACGTGATTTCGGCGTTGTCATGCAAGCCGAACGCCTCTGGCGCAGGATTCAGAGGAAACGTGCGGATAAAATCAATGTACTCTTCGACAGTTCCAAAGTCTGGGGCATAATAAATACCCGACTCGGTGAACTTATACTTCTTGTCCAAGAGCTCTGCGCGCGTGAAGGTTTTGACAATGGTGTTGAGCAATCGCCTGTCCTTGTCGTCTGTCACACGCCCACCATAATTGATCTCCGCTTCGAGGAATTGAAGCACAGCCCAGGGGACTTCCTCGTACTCGTTCAAGAAATAACGAAGCTGCGTGCGGCAGCATTCCAGATCTCCGGCAGCAAACTCGTAGAGCACGTTCCAGCCCAAGGGCCCGAACTTGCGTCGGTCCTGCACAATCGCGTGCATGAAACAGATGCCAAATAGAAGCTTACGCCACTCCGTGAGTTTTGTGCAATCATCGAGGTAGCCCGGCTCGAATGTGAGATAGGTTGCCACAACATTAGTTCGCAAGCCCTTGGGAGGCTCCATCACTACCTTTGCTCCGTCCTGCAGAATAGCCACGGGGAAGGCTGCCGACGGCATACTCGTCAACCAAAGTCGGAAATCTCGGTGCACAACCTCGGGGTCCAACGCCTCAACTAAGCGCTCGAGTGTCGGCATCCAGGCGACGCACAAGTGACAATTCTGAAGGAGTACCCAAGAGCCACGGTCTTGACCATCGGTCAACATCTTCTCTGCTAGCGGCCCCTGACCCTGACCCAAGGAAATTGCATCTAATTTCTTGGCAAAGCCCATTTCATCTGCAAATTTCAGGAACGTCGCCGTGGGATCCGCGCCAGAGGACAAGATGAAAATGATGGGCATCGTCGAACTTGCTGTCCCATAAACACCAGGAAGGTCGAAGGGCGGCGCTTCGATGAATCGTTCTCCCATTGCATTTGCAACCGTATTCTGAACTGCTTGCACACATTTGTCGGGACGGAACGAGCGGACAAAAAGACACTTTTGGAAATAGCTGAGCTTGATCCACTCTCCAGGCATTTCCTCGTCCTGTGGCGACGCATGCTCGTACATCTTCTTGAAATCTGCAAGATGATCCTCTGCAAAACTTTTGTCCAGACCAATGAAGTTTGGCAATTTAGCCAGGTTGCTCAGCTCTATCCAGCTGTTTTCTGGCATCCAGTCAGCAGGCTTTGGCAGAGCTGTCTGGATCGACGTTGGGCCTGCCAGCATAAACTTGTACTCGGATTGATCCAAATTTCCGTCACCATTCTCGATACGAGAATAGATCAGGAAGGAGAACATGAGCTTGTGTTTTTCAAAAAGACTCCTGCAGCAATTGAGATAAACCTGAAAGGTAAAATATTCGATAACATTTGCCATACGCTGGTCGAAGTCATCCGATGGCTCTGCCTTGTTGATGCCCTTTCTGTATAAAGCCACGAACCAATTCAACGAGAACTGGTACATGGGATCAATAACAGACATGTCTGCGACAGCAAAATACAGAATTGTCGAGCGAAAGGCAACCGGTGTGTACTTGACACGCGTCTCATCAATATCCCTTTCCGTGACCTCGGCCTCCTTGAGCTTCAACGACACCTCTGTAGATGTCTTCTTTGACTCTGCTAAGGTGTTGATCAGAGTCTCATCCTCCAGAATGTCGCCAGTAGACTCAGCAAGTAATCTCAGGATATTGCTCTCAAGCTCCGTCATTTGTTTGTTCATTGAAGCACAGCTAACAACAAGCTGATCCTTCATCTGCGCCAAATCTGGTCGCTCCTCTTGCACACAGGCACCAAGAAGCTGCTGTATTAGGCCGTCCTGGGTGATACCAAAGTTGAGCAGCGTCACCTTCACTGCTGTTTCCGGGGTGTAATATGGATTGCGATACTTAGTGGTAATGTAGAAGAGGAAATCTTCGTGGTATGGAATGGCACTATCTCCAAGATTGATCATGAGCTGTCCTCCTTGTTTGTACAGCTGTTTGAGCAACAAAGGCTCGAGGGAGGCATCCAACTCCTCTTGAACATTTTCCAAGAGAACAGGCTTGCCAAAGCGGATGGAATTTTCCAGCGTTCTCAGCAAATCTTTATCGCTAAGTTTGATGACCGCCAGTCCGTCTTTGGAATGCCTCGTCTTGATCCACTTGTTGGCCTGTGCCTCAGGATCGATCAAAAGCGGCCACCGACGAGCTTTTGAGATAATGATACCGTTCTCTGTTGAGAGAGCATCCGCGGGCAGTCCATCAATCCGCCACTGACGAACAGCAACGGGATCCTCAAGAACCGAAATGAGATTGCAGCCGGGAGAATGACACACACCCACCTTGCTCATGCCTTCATGCCAAGATCGGTACATTTCCTCACGATATCCCATCGTGAAGGCACCCATGTACCCGACACATCCAGATGCAGCAAGCACATCACCAACAACATTGAGGTAGTCAATTCCGTACTGCTTCACCGACTGCTGCCACCGAATCTTCTCTCCCCCCAGACCTCCAATGAGCTTGTCGGCGCGATCCATCTTGACAGTGCACATTGCAACTTTATCTGCAAGTGCTTGTTTCTCGGCAACAGCAGCGTTGAAGTTGGTTTCGAGCATGGCAACACGGTCTTGTACATCCTTCAATTCTTTCTGAGTGATAGCAAGCTTCCCGAGTGTCTCGTCCAGTTCTGCCTGGGCCTCTGCCAAAAGCTTCTTCTTGGGCTCTACCATTTTTGCGACATGGTAGTACTTGTACATTGCATTGACCCACAAGCAGATGGAGGTGCAAGCCTTTGACACTTTTGCAATAGAGTCGGGTGTGAATTCAGGATTGTCAATGTACTTCTGGACTCTGGAGATAGTGCTGTCTTTGATGGAGTCCTTGTCAAATGAAAACAGATTATCCAAAAATTTAGCCGGATCATTGATGACCTGCTTTTTGACGATACCCATGTAGTCATCGATTTTCTTCATTGGGTCGTTGGGGTCTTTGACTTTTTCAGGCTTGAGTTCGAACATAACACACACTGCTTCCATCACCATCACAACTCCAGCTGGAGGTTTCCCGAGCGATTTGACTTCGACGATATCTTCTTTCTTCAAACTCTTGAGCGACGCCACCGCAGCATCCAATGCTGGCAGTGCTTCGTCAAGGTCACGCTGTGCATCATCGGCAATGGCCTTTGTAACCGTGGCTTTTTTGGTCGCGCTTTTCTCTTCCTCTGCACATGATGCTGCAGTAATTTCAGCGTCTGCCTTATCCTTGGAAATAACAATCATCAACTCGTCAACTTCCTTGCTCTTCACCTCCAAGACTGGCTGTAAGTCAGCGAGCTCCACCTGCATGACTGCGACCGTCTCCGCGGTGCTAATGAGCTTATCTAGACCAACTTCAAGCCTGTATTTGGCCTTCATCACCTCTTCCCGCTTGGTAGCATATAGCAAGCGATATGTATTAAGCAATTCGAGGTAACTGGTGGGGGTCACGTGATTGTGTCGCCCCATCTCGGCGAGGTATTTCGCCGAAGCAGCAGCGGCACCAAGATGGATAGTCGTACACATGTCGTATACGCCCTGCCGAATTTCGGGCGATTCAAACTCAATGTCATTCAGCTTCTGCTGCGCCACGTTCATCAGCGCCTCATCTGGCCATTCAGCAAACCAGTCGAGAGAGCAGCAGTTGACCATGGCGGGATACATTCGTAGGCGAGTCCTGAAGGCATCGCCTACGGGACTGAATGCAAGAACTACATGAAGATTGCTCATGACGCGCTTCAAGTAGGAAGACCAAATGACTGCTTTGGTTTGGGCAAGACCCAGCGCCGCAAGGACAGGTCTCATGACGCCGCCAATCACCTCAATTTCGTCGTTGGCATAGATGTTGGGCACATCGCCACTGTTCAAGATGCCGTTGATGTCTTCCATAAAAAACTCTTTGACAATCTGGGTGTCGGTAAACAAAAAGACAATTGGCTCGTTGTCCACGCCAGCAATTTTGAGGCACTTTTTGAGGTCCTCGCGCCATTCGTTCTTGCCGTATCCCTTGGCAATTTCGATGGAAAAGCACTTGTAGTCGGAGATGAAAGCGGCAAGTTTAGTCAGACTTTGTCTGCCACTACCGCCAACCCCAAGCAGCAATGCATTACCCATGGGGTTTCGGATGATGCGACAAATCCTTGAAACATGTTCAATCGCGTCCAAAAACATGCTAAGGTTCATCTTTTTGGTGGTAGCAGCATTGAAGTCGTCCAAGTACTCTTCCATTGTCTTCTGCAACTTTGGAACATCACGGACGAGCTGGTACAACTTGGGTTCGGCGCCTGGCACAATATAGTCACCGAAAATGAGGCGTCCTTCAACTAGATCCGCGTATTCCATTTCGAAGTGTTCTTTCACTTGAAGAACAATCAAATCGTTGAACCATTTGCGGTCCTCGTCATTGATGAAACGGTCAGCGAAAACGCGAGTGCTCTCATGGATCCACAAACGAACAATATCCGAAGGGGCAGTCAAATCCTTGACGTCTGAGCCCAGACATCCCTGGAAGACTTTGGCAAGATCACGGAGGTTGAAGGCGTAGTGAGCCTTTGCGGGGGTGGGGAGCATTTCCTTGAGAACCTGCTTGAAAACGTTGTTGGTAGCAGTCACCGTTTTCGCAGTCAAGCCCTTGAACTCCTCAAAATCGGGAGAGTTCTGCCAATAGAAATTGATCCACGTCGAAAAAATGGTAGAGAAAATTGTGGTGAGAGACTGAAGGCCCATCTCAGGGAATCCAAGAATGTTGAAGTGGCGCATTATTCTGTTGGTCAGTGCTGTGCGCCCACCGCCAGGCGGGCCCATGACACCGGTGAAGCTGATATCCACGAGATTCCTGAACTCAAATGTTTTGCGATCATACCACCCCTTGTGGTCCATCCACTGACGGATAATTTCGATGGGTGGCTGCGCTCCATATTCTTCTTTGGCAGGCATGTTGAGGTCGTCAACAATGATAAGCATCTTCTTGCCCAGTGGTGGCCCAAAGATTCCCTTCCTCCGCTTGTCCATGACAACATCGATCTGGTCCTGAACCATGTTGCAGCCGGTCGAAGCAGAAAACGACTGGAATTTGGGAAGGAAACTTTGAGGCATGTCCTTGCCAAGGCGTTCGTTGACTACAACCGACTTGCCTGTTCCTGTGGCACCAACACACAGAACCATGTTCATCTGCAAGGCAAGGATTTCGACGACGTGCGCCATTCGCACAGTGTCGAGCGTCGGCACAGCAACATCTGAAAAGGCAGTCTTGGCATCCAGCACAAACGGGCTTCGAGTGTCAAACCAACCGCACCACTTCCTATTTTTGAGATAGAATTGCATATCATAACACGATTCTGATTCGTCACCCTTGCCAGGAATGAGGGTACCAAAGCCCTTCTCCTGCGCAGTTTCACGAATAAACTTGTCAAACTTGGGCCTCCCGTTGTGGTCACACGTGGCACCGATGGACCAGATCAAAGCATAAATAAAAGATCCATTCACAACCTCCTCTGGTTTTCCCTTGTCCGTATCTTCGTCTCCTTCCTCATTTGGCTTCAAGTACAAGGCAATTTGGGCGTCGAGGATCTTGAAAAGGCCCCTGACGAGACAATTGTCAACAGTCGGGCAAATCTCCACCAAGTTTCTGCGGAGGTACAGCAAGGTGCTGTCGACAAATGCGTCGAACAACTTTTCAAATTTGTCTGCCGAGGGCTTGAAGGGGGCGGGCAGCCGCTCAATCCATGACGAGCAGAGCACCTTCACTCCAAGAGCCGAAGGTTCAACAAAAATCATGCCGCATCGACTGACGGTAGCTGGTGATGCTACCGACAGATCTTCCACTTCAAATTGCATGCAGATGTGGGGAGAGAGCTTGATGATTTCCCCACTGACCAAGCAGAGTTTCTTGTTGTCGTCCAAAACAGTATTCATGTTTTCAATCCAGATCGCATCCACCGGACCATCGCACACAACCCACTTCTTATCCTCGTTGTCTTCATATGTGCACTGCCTCACCATTGTTGACAGAATGCCATCGGTCCACTCGTGTGTGTTTTCATCGAAGCTGCCATACAACTGCCCCATCGTGATTGACTTCGGGTTCATGATATATCGCCTGGTTGTGACGAATTTTTCAATGCCGTTACATTCGGACAATGCCTCTGCCAGGATCTTGATGACCTCAGTCTTGCCACCACCGGCTGGGCCGACAAGCATAAGGCCGTGCCGAACTGTGGTTGTTTCATACAACTGAATACACTTGCCTGTGAAAGCATCCACAGCCTGCAGATTATTTTGTTTGCATCGATTTTCTAGGGCAACCGTCAGCGCGCCGTAACTTCGTGCTGGCTCCGTGGTTCCTGGGAACAAATCGCTGATGATACCCTGGAACAAGATCAGGTCATCTTTCAAAAACTTTGGCCGATTGACATCAAGAAGCGCGCGCATGACCAATGTCTCCTCATTCCCATCGGGATCGGCCCGCTTCAGAAGACCAGCCGCATTGATGACACTCTTTACTGCACGCATACCAAAGTCGTAGTGGTCCTGCGCCGATAACTGCTCGGATGAGAGCGTGAATGTGCCAACCATTTTCTTGGAGGCTGGCCTGGGGTCCGCAAAACCAAAAGAGAAGAGCGAAATCTCCCCAATGAGTGCATAATCGGGAACCATCATAGCTACAGGTCGGAAGAGGGCCTTGAGGTTGTCTGGAAGCTCAGCCCTCCCGGCGTAGCCAGGATTCATGGTGATGAAAACTGCATTGGCAGGATCCAAGCTAATATCCGAACCCTCGAAAACGAAGCGCGTGAGCTTCTGCTGCACAGCCTTCTGGATGCAAATAATCTGCTGGGCAACGACAGACAGAACATCGACGGTGATCCTATTGAACTCGTCAAAGCATGCCCAAGCACCAGAGCTGGCAAGCCCCTTGAAGAACTTGGCCATGGCTAGATAATCGAGACTATCGCTACAATTGTAAACGACGCACTGTTTGGCAAGAGCCTTTGCAAGATCCTTGGTCGTCTCAGTTTTTCCGGTTCCTGCCGGTCCCTGGGGGGCACCACCAAGCAAAAGATCCATTGCGCCAGTCAGTGTGATGTAGCACCTGTCGGTAAGGGGCGTGATGACTAGACGCGGAGTGTTGCCCAGATATTCCATTCCATAAGGGAACGATGCTTGGATTTGTCTGACAATGAAGCCAGGGGACCCAAGGCCTGCCAGGTCCTCCCTGTCTTCCCAGTAGTATCGGAGTTGACTGACCCAGGCGAAATCCTTGGGATCTTCGAGTCCTTCGTCACACATTTTCAAAGTCACGTCTCGTGCATGCACATCAATGGTCATCAGCGCTCCCAGCGTGACAGTGGTCAAGTAAGGAGGATTCGTCCTTACAATTTCAACAAGTTCCTGTAACTGCATGAGCATCTTATCAAAGTACGTTCTCAGCCCTGCATTGCCCCCTTGAACCATTGCCTCCTCCATCTCAATAGACCAATAGAATTGGCTACCAGCCAGCACAAGCTGGCCTTGCCAATCCTGCACCCACTGCTTGCGACCGCCAGGATTGACCTTGTAATCGTCTGCGGAATTCTTCGCTGTGGTTTTGATGCTCCTCTTCATCATCGACTCGACTGCCGACAACCAAAATTCGACGTTGCCTTTGACGGGCACCCCAGTGTCAAATTGCACGTTCTCCTTCTCGGCCGAGTTCATAGCAGTCCATGTCATTCCGGGGCCCTCACCCTGGTAATTCAATCGATCAATTGCTTCGAAACACTTGCCCAGGTGTTGCTGAACAGCAAGGGGGTCGCGTGTTTGAGAAAGGATTTCCAGCAACTCGTCATTCGACAAGAAGTAGAAACGAGCAAATCCTCCACGTTTTGTTTCCAAGTAGTCAGAGAGTCCTTTAGCTACCATGTCAAGAAGCTTGTTGCATTCCGAAAACGTCTTCAGCATTCGCTCAGAGTTACAAAGCTGGAGCGGTGCGGGAGTTTTGAAAGCTTCGGCGGAGAATTTACGCCAGTTGCGGTCCACGGTCTGGAACCGCTTCGATTCAGTGGGCAGCTGTTTTTGAATATCATCCGAGGCAAAAATAGGCTCAAGGTACATCCAATTTCTCTGGCAGGCAAGCCACTGCTCCAAAATATCAGAGCAGAGTTTTAATCCATGCTCCCAGTTGTCCAGGCGCTCCTCAAATGGGCCCTTGAAAGGTGAGAAAGTCATTGCTTGCGTCATGACAATATGATCGTCAAGCAGCTGGAAGATCTCGTCCCAGCCACCAAGCACGTAGGTTCCAGTGTCCCTGTACGCCTTAACTCCGAGTTCAAAGCCTTTCCATTCGCCCTCCATCTTGTTCAAGGCCTGCTCGATACCAAACTCCTTGCCGGCAATATCACAAATCTTTACGATTTGGTCCAGTTTATCTTGCAGATGAAACTCCTCCAGACCCTTACGCAAAGTGAAAGTGTTGTCGGGCTTCAACTCGAAGCCTAGAACATCTGTAAGTTGTTGCCAATGGCGATCACGCATACCAGCCTGTCTGAGCGCCTGCACCAACGGCGAGTACTCTTTGAAGGAGTCGATCTCCTCTTTAATTTTCATTGCAGATTCTGCCAGCTCTGGAACTTTGCCCTCAAAGAATTTGGACGTTTTGAACACGGCGCGGAAACACGACTGCGAAACATTATCCACTTGTTCGGGATCCAGGATGTTGAACTTGCCATCCATCCAAACGGATTGATTCGAGCTCCAATCGTTTGCTGCAATCCAAAAGCTTGAGTAGGGCTCAAAGGCTTTTTGCACCTTGGTCAGGTCGTGAGGAGGCGCATTATAGTCTGTCATAGGGCGCTCGAGCATGGTTTCCCTGGAATTGAATAATGCCGAGTTAGCAAGAGCGTCCTTGAGTTTCTGGTTGATGCTGACAACGTTTTCGGAAATTTCCTTGACCTTTGAAAGGTCGCTGTATTTTGAAAATCCATTGATCACAGTCGTGAGAGATTGAATCTCGGACGCAAACTCTTCCTGCGCCTCGAGCATCTCCTGTTCGAACCTTTCTTTATCGGACTTGATGCTGTTGTGTGCGTAGTCCAAGCCTTGAGATATCTTCAAGGGTATACTGTAGACATTCCACCTCCGCTTCGTGTCATCCTTTGCGTATTCAAATTTGTACTCATCAAGCAGCTCGTAACTCTGCAAAACCGTACGAATATCTTGGTCGATTTCTGTAACAAATGTTGGAAGCTCCTGCATGAAATCTTTGAGCTCAGTCACCTGCTCTATGTCCTCACATTCTTTTTTCAGGGTCTTGTTGCATGCATCTGAACGCTTCATGAGCTCATCGCAAGTTGCCTTTGTCTTTTCAGAGACTCGCTGTAAGAACATTGTGATAAGATTTTGATATCGATTCTGCAAAGCTGTCCGAATGCTGTCGAGGCTCAGCTCGAATGCACCAACCTGGATCGAAATCGGAATGCGATCCTCAATACTCGCCTTTAGCTCGAACAGATTCGTCAATTTTTTCCTCAAAGCGTCTGCACTGACCCCTTCTGTCATGAAGTTTGTAACAAATTCCTCGGGATCCGTATTCAAGATCTCCTGGAACTCTGCAAAGCGTCCAATATATTCCTTCATGGGGACAAGCGCTGTTTCCAAGGCAACTTTCATTTTCTCACGCAGCTTCTTGGCGCCAGGTTCCTCGGCATGCACGCTGGCAAGCTTGGGCTTTGAGCTCCAGAAAATCTTGTCGACAACCATTGGTTCCAGCTGCGGGATGTCTGAAACGGACGCCAGCGCTTTGTCGAACAATGCAAGAGGCATTTGCACAAACTGCTCAAATGGAATTGGAAGGCCATTGCTGCCAATATCTACAGTTCCATCGGGATTGAGAATCAATTCTAATTTGAACAATGGCCACTTCATGCTACTAGCGCCTGTTGACTTGCTTTCGACCTTTCCAATGTCCTCAATCTTGACTTCATACGAAACTGCGCCGCAAATGAAATTCGAGTAGCTCGCCATCGACTCCTCTGTCATCGATCGCAACGTATCCTGCATCATAAAATTGATCATCGTCATGAATTTTTTGAGCTTACTAATGTCGTAGACCTCACGTTTGGTCTCGTTCAGATTGAACCACCCCTTCCCAACGTCTTTTAGTCCGTTTCGCAAGCTGTTCTTTAGCGAGGTGAGCCACGTGTCCTTGAGATAAGCGGCAGTCTGCTGGATCGCCTGCAACTCCATCTGCTCAAATTCATCTGCTTTTGTTGTCTTTGTTGGATGCGGTGCAAATAGACTCTTTGACATAATATTTTGATTCTCAGCTTTCGTCTTGACAATACATGAAATCAATTCGCCCTTTGTTAGGAACGAGTTGAAATTGAAGAGACAGTATTGCTGCGCCCAATCGTGCGGAGGCATGTCATTCACCACCCCCAGCTCACGCGCTACACCAGTCATGGGTAAAGGCGCAATAATGCCTTTCATCATCTCGTTCTCGTTCGCGCTCTCAAGCTCTTTGTCGAACACGATGCGATTCATCGTGCGGGAGTATTCGAAATTGAGCTCATCTATAATGCCAGTCGTGTCGATGCTCTTGTGCCGCACACGATTTGTGTTGAGTGCAAGGGTCATAACGCGATTCAGTTGCTCTGGTGCCAGCATCGGCACTCCTTCCACAGGCATGCTGTCGATGTAGAGATTATACAGGAGCCCCTGATAAGCAACATCACGCGACTGCAGCGCACGAACAATTCGCTTTGCAAACATAAACGGATCCTCCCCTAAAAACATAATTTGAAGTCTTGGGAGCTCGAATCGTTCATGTGTTTCTGCCCACTGCACCTTGTACATGTCGTCAGGGTCCATCCTTTCCACTACCTTGCAGGGTCGCCAGATCCCCTCAGGCATCGAAAATGCACGAGCGGGCAAGAACTCAAATTTCCCATCAATTTGGCCAATACTCGACCATTCCGCCCAAGTACGCGGCTCAAAGTCCTTTTCATCCATCATTTTGAGCGGAAGCACCGCCTCTTCAGAGAATGCTTCTTTCAGCGTTTCCCGCGTCACGCCCTCAGAATCCAAGATTTGCCTGCGAAAAAAGCAAGCATCGTCATGCACAGCCCTGGGTCACGTTTTCGTGGAGAACTCACACAAAGGCTGTATGGCTATTTTCCAGTGGGGATGTTGTGGGGGGGCGGGCTGTACATGATATCTTGGTTAGAAAACAAGCGTTTTCGGCGCTCCACTTCGACTTTGAGCGGGACCTGCACCGAGGCTGTCACCTTCGGGTCGGTGGAGTATGGGGGAAAGGGCTGCGCGGTGGGATCCTGCGGAAAATATTGGGCCTTGTCCTGCGTGCAAGCAATTGCAACAGCGTCAGTTTTGATGCTGAGCGCACGAAGCACACGAGGGGGAGGGGAGACCTGGAACAACTGACTTGGAGGGGGTGCCTCCGGGCCCGGCGGCTGGTGCCCATTTGTTGCATTCGTCTCATTGCTGCCTCTGGTCTCTTTTGGGGGGCTTGGGGCCTGGACGTTCGCTCCCGGCGCGGGCGCCGCTGCGGGCGGGGGCTTCTTGCCCAATGCTGGCAGCAGCTGGAATTTGCGGGCTGTTGTGAAAGCGTGCACATGGCAGCGTCAGACATGACACTGCAACAGGGTGCAGGACACCAACCGGCCATGCACTTCCGCTTGGACTAGCAGACTTCAGCATAGTCAGGGTTTGTGGGGCAGTCTCACCTTTCATATTGTTTTCGCAGGAGCTCTGGGCACCGCTGTGCTTGAGCCCTCTCGCCCGCCCACTGCTGAGTCCCGCGGACTTCCTCTAGTCTCTACGTTCTTTGCATGAACAGACACCGACAGCCGTTGCTCGAACCCTGAGTAAAGTGCACCCAGAAGTTCACTTTACTCAGAGTTCAGTTAAAAAATTCCAAATTTTGTAATACTAATTCTTGTCAGTTGAACTCGGGTGGGGCGGTGTGGTGTATGTGTGGTGGAAACCAGGGCACCCTTCAGGAAAGAAATTGGCTGAGGCGAGTGCTGGAACCTCGCAGCGCAGAGGATGCCGGAAGCCAACAACGATGGCCCGTTCAACCTTCGGTTCTGGATGCAGACCAAGTCGCGCAAGATGGGCATGTGCTACAATCACCTGCCCTGCACAATTCCCGAGCTGGCGCACCGCATCGGACTCCCGCACGAGAAGCCGCCGGATGGAATTGACATGAAAGACGCCAAGAAGGGCACGAGGGAGTGGAAGGAGTTTCTGCAGCGCATAGGCACCGAGGGCGATCCCATGGCGCTGTGCAACATTGGCTACTGCTACTTCAACGGAAGCAGGTCGTCTGTGGGCATCATGTTTGAGGAGAAAAACATCGATGCGCCACCAGGCACGTCGACAGGGACTGAAATCGCGGCTTTCGTGGATGACCCCAGCGCCAAGTACTCTCTCGAAAAGGGCAAAAGTGCAATTGAGCTTGCTCGCGAGGGATTGATTGAGCAGGGTGACAGGATAATTGCAGTTGATGGGGTCGAAACAAGTGATGACAACATCTATGGGCTCTTAAGTGCGGACGACCTTCCCGGCTCCTTGCTCACGATCACCGTGCAGAAAAAGGCTGATGTCCTCGAGCATAGAGCGGACAGGCATCACAAGAGCCAACCACCACAAACTCTGCATCTGTATCGATTAGAGAGATCACCTGCGCGACGAGACCAGGTCAAGCAGAAAGCCATCGATATTTGGAAAAAGGCGGCAGAACGAGGTAAGAATCGCTAGAGAAGACAAGGCGCATCGCGTGCCACTCGAAGCCTGCTTTGCCTGTTTGCACCGAGTATTTTTCGGGCGGCGCGCGCCCAGATTTTGGGGCTCCATAGCAACGTCCACCCCAGGGCACGCGGCAGCGCAGGGGCTTCCGCCCCGAGCTGCCACGCGCCATTTGGTCACGACCAAAACCGGGATATTGTTTTTTTCATGGGCGCGCGGCGGCGGAGGGCTTTACACTGGATCGGACCAGAGGCATGAGGACGGTGCAAACAGGGGAGTGTCATCACATGACATGTTTTGAGTTGCCTACTTGTGCAAGTGGGGCAAAAGTCGGATTGCGACAACTACATGTACGTTGCCAAGAGTGCTTTTCGCCGACTTTCGGCGCCGCGACTCGACAAAAAATAACAAAAATGGTGGGAACTGCAACTGGGGGAAAAAACCTTCAGCCGCCGCGCGCCCACTACGGCTGCCTGTGGACTTCAACAAATTCACACGATTTCTTACTTTATTACTCTGTGTGGATATCAGGAAACGCTGGAGCGAGCTACAACCTGGGATACTGCTACACATTTGGGGTGATTGTAAAACAGGATGATCAGATTGCGTCAGATTGGTTTGCTAAGTTCCATAGAGCGCGAACAGCAGAGCGCCTCAACTTCAGACAAAACCAAAAAGCTTTGTAAGGCGCTGCGCTGCCACTAAGCTGCTGCCCGAGTCCCCAAGGGGCCCTACAGTGGCAGCAGTTTGTTCTCTAGTCCGCTTGGTTCAGATCACGCTTGGTATCGAGTCGGCCAAGCGCTTGCACACGGCCATGCAGACTGAGTTTGAGCTCCTCCTGCTGAGCATCGACAAGAACAACAAGGACAGGCTGCTGGGTCGCATGTTCAAGTGCCGGCGCCGCATGGGGTTGTGCGTCAGTCCTGGAGAATCTCATCATCTGATGAGACTACTCAGGGGGCAAGCGGCCCTCTTTTTTTTGGGGCTTTTTTGGTGAAACCACGTGCACCTCCCCTCGTTACAACCTTTTCCTTTTGCGTGCTGTGCCAGCGCCCGTCGCCGCTGCGCACTTGACTGGACTCCCCCCTTTTTTAAGTCAGAGTGAAGGAGAGCATTGAGTCTTGGGCGTTAGGTCTTGAGGTCTTTAGTGTTGAGTCTTGAGCATGAGGGTTTGCGCATTCCAAGGGCTTGCGGCAAGCAGAGCCACTGTGCGCCACCCGCTTTGAGCAGCGACCTTTACGGATGTCGTGTTCGAGGTTTAAAATTGGTTGTGAGCCGAGTATTTTTGAAGCAGAGCGGGGAAAACAACAATGAAACACTTTTTTTGCAAAAAGATTCAACTCGCCAGAATTAATTTCGAGATTGTTTTGTACATGTATATGTACATGTACATATATATAAATATATATGTATATATATATACAAATACATACATATATATATGAATATACATATATATATATATATGTATATTAATATATATGTATATATGTATATATGTGTATATATATATATATATAAATATATATGTATATATATATACAAATACATACATATATATATGAATATACATATATATATATATATGTATATTAATATATATGTATATATGTATATATGTGTATATATATATATATGTATATATGTATATATATACATATATATTCA
>Ga0209390_10006216_pt1 | contig 16206 bp, 13 predicted proteins | sample BON01_FD_187212 | JGI IMG/M metagenome (GOLD analysis project Ga0209390, IMG submission 187212) | Freshwater microbial communities from Lake Bonney liftoff mats and glacier meltwater in Antarctica - BON-01 (SPAdes) (version 2) | ecosystem: Environmental > Aquatic > Freshwater > Ice > Glacier... | reverse complement strand
CATTTTTGAAACATTTGTTGGGAAAAGTTAGTTAAATGTGTACGGTTGGAGCCTGATTGGAATCTAAATATAATCTCTAATTATTATTCACTGTCGAGGGTGGACCATGCGGGGATCGAACACGAGTGGAGATATATTAAATGGATTCCTCGCACGGTCCATGGAAATAGTCGATCGAGCTTACTAGCTAAAAGCACGATGTAGGTGCAAGTAGATGCACTCGAAGAAAAAATGTTCACTGTTCCTTCGACGTGGATGATTCTCATCCCGTGCTTTACCAGAGAGTGAAGGATATCAAGAGGAAATTCAATGTCCAAATGAAAACTTAGATGGCATAGAACTTCTTCTCGTGACTATATGTTTCGACCAGTTTTGGTATTAATATTAAGTAGTTCATGTGAATCGCACCCGCTTATTTGTAGGTGATAGAATATCATTGGGGAAATGACAAAAATCGATTATTTTAAAGCACTGCAAGTAGTGAATAAAAGCCATCAAATGCTAATTTCTTAATAAACAAGAGTAATTTGTTGAAAGAAAAGAGCCTGATGGCAATCTGTGAGGTAATCAGAAGCAAGAACATTATGTGGAAAAACTGAATTCACATTATATTTCTCTCCCGATGTATTTAATTGCATCTCTCGACTTGACAACTAGGTTGCCTGCAAACGCCTTCCATGGAGTAGCCACTAAAGCATTTAAAAATACTTTATACATTGATGTCCCTCTCTCTGCATCCCCCAAAATGATCTCGCATACCTACCACAAATCTCTGCAATAGTATCTTAGTATCCGTACCCCATCCAGCACCAATGCAAATAATGAAAGGAATCAAAATATGAAATCAAAATATGACCAGAACCTGTCGCAAAATTTTGATGCTTCAACTTCTTGAACTTCTCCCCAGAAACTAAAACCTCGTACTCTTAAAGTTCAATTAAACGTCTTTCAACATCAAGAAAGCTTTTGAAAAATTGAACTATCCGCCGCAGGCAATTCGAAAAGAATCAGGATTGAACTTTCTCCCAGAAACTAGTTCTAAATCCGCCGATGCAACCTGATATCTCAAATCTATTGTAGTAGGTACCAATGGACTTGTGAGCTGCTTCACACTGTTAAAGCAGATGAATTCATTTAATTCCATACTTTAGATTCCAGTAAAAAATTCATACTTTATTTTGCTTCTGACGACAATTTGTAATTAGGAATATTCGAAAGACACTGCGGACTCACAAGTGAATTGTTCAAAAAATTGTTTATACCGTTAGCTGATAAGTAACTGTGGAGCTGAGAAGTAACAGTCAACGATAAATAATTTGTCACCATGGTCAATAACAGACTATTTAATTAATTGAAAAACAATACAAATCTGGAATTCTGGATAACTTCGATCAAGCGCAGTCGAATTTTGACGTTTTAGTTTGTCTCACTGGAGGCACGTTGTCAAGATCTAAGGTTTACTATAGTACTTGAATTTGAAAGTTTGAAAACGGAGTAAAATCGAAATGTGTGATGAAGAGTTGGAAGGATACGCATTATTATGGAACGACACCAGATACTGCATCGACCAAGCCAGAGAGGGTCAAGCCATTCTTAAACGCATGGGAAAGATCCTTTATGCAGTCAGCGATAGCGAGAGAATTAGTGCGCAGAAATTAGCTGCCTCACGAAAAACCACACAAATCTTGAAACCAAATACGGAACCTCACAGTTCAATGCATACATTCGTGCTACAATTTGAAACCATGTTCATTGATAGCATGGTCAACGGACGTATCATTTTGTCCCAGAAGCATCGTATGCAAGCAGAGAATATTAAGAAATTTTATGAAAAGCAGCGACAGCTGTTTCGCAAGCTCCAAATCGAGGACACGGAGTTGGAAAAGATGCTTAACTCTCAACTGGCAGTTCATAATGCTTCATTGGCGAGATACTTGAAGAGTTGCAAGCTGGCAGAGAAATCAATTGCTGTTCGAGATAAAGCCGTAGCTCAAGGAAACTCTAAAGACATTGGCAAGCTATGGGCCAAGGTAAAGATTGCAGCTGCATTTTGTATGGAAAAAGAGATCTACCACAAAGCAATTGTTGAATCAACAAGAAAAATGCAATTGAATTACCAGAATCAAAAGACTCGATTGGCCAAAGACTTTGAAGCAATGGAACACAACCGTACAGAACATTTGAAAATAATATTTCGCGATACCGTGAGTTCAACAAAGGAATATCTAAACTTCAGTATGAAAATAGTTGAAAACTTTGCCCTGATGGGAGCCGAAGTTTCAAGTCCAGGAGATACTCAATTGTTTTTGCAGCGTACAGTGGACGATCCAAAACGATCCATTAAGCCTTCTTTGGTTGATTTCACTTCCCTCCAAAGTGAGAAAGTTTCAAATGAAACTAAACCTCCTCGTGAATCTACAATTATGAGACACGCCAATGCAATCAACTCTTTTCCAGATCCAGGTGCAATTCCCCGAAAAGAAGTTGTTTCTTTTCATGAACCAATTATTCCATTGAATATCGACAGTTCTATGGTACGTGTGAAATATGAATACACTCCAGAAGATGATCGGTGCTTGCTACTTCGAATTGGCGATCATTTAAGTGTCTTGGAAGCAAATACAAATGGATGGATGCTGGGGCAAAAGCAAGGAACTGATGAGATCGGTTTATTTCCAGCCAATTACACAGAACCAGTATCTATTGCATCGGGATCAGTTGCGATAGAAGTGGCTTAAATAGAAATAGAAACAAACCCTTCAATTAATTAGTAAGAATATCTTGAATTGGCAAAAAGGAAAGGATCCGTAAAAGATGATATTGTAGTCAAGAATAGAACGATACCTCCAACATACGCCAATGTGATGATATTCCTATTCTTGAAATTCTGATTTTCCTTGTTTCGAAACTCAAAAGAAGGAAGACCCATCAAGTTGCACCAACCATGAATCAAAACCACAGTGCACAAATGTCCTGTTCTCAAAAAGTAAAACATTTCAAGTGCTCCAAACAAAGAAGTATAAACAAATTGCACCAGGGCTGTAATTCCCGCCTGCTTCACAGAGAATCCTTTACGTATTTTGCCATAGGCATGATGCAGATGAGCGACGCCGAAGAAGAGAGGGGCGCACCAAATAGTCATCCTTGGACTAAATCCACTAACCACCGCATGAGTCACACTATATATTTGAAATATGAATTTGAAATAGGTCCAACTTACCCGGCTAACAGAATTGGAGCCATGCACCCGCGAAAAACCAACTCTTCGGAAAATGGAGCTGCAACCAAATTTCGAAATCGCATAAGGTCGGAATCTGGTGAATTAGGAAAAATCGATGCACCAGATTGTTTGAAAGTTAAATAATTCGCGAGTAATGGCCCCGAGAATAGGGCTACAATTCCAGCCAACGGATACAGACATGCATTCACAAATCCTTCCTTTCGAATTCCAATACTTTCCATCACAGGATGATCATCCTGGGAAACCTAATTGAGATACAACCAACACAAACATATTGACTTACCAGAGCTAGCACCACCAACGGCGCTAAGGCAGAAACTGTGGCAATCGATTTCAACCGCCATTTAATTTGAACCGGGTCTGAATAATCTTTGTCCCGAATTACTTTTGGAGCCAGGTATAAACTTTCAAAAATCAGATGGTAGGAATTAAACGTAATGTGAAACAACCACTCACCTTCCTACAAAGAGGGAAGCCAACAACCCGCAACCAGCAATCGCGCTGGCCATAAAAAAAATCAAAACGTCGATTCAAAATCAAATTTCAAACGGTATGATGGGAGTAATGAACAATGAGTTGATGGAGATGACCATGCTGCTGGATCCTTGTGACGCGCTCTCTCTACCCAGTCTACGTGACGAACCTTTTGAAGAAAAGGCTCCGATGCATCTTGGTGACTTCTCCTTGGTAGCGTCCAAGATGAACCATCTTCCTCAAGAGGTACTTAAATACAAAGAGCTACCTCATGTGCACGAGTGCAGTAACCCGTTGCTTTATAGCGGACGGCAGGTTACTAGTGAGTGGTTTTGCGATACTCTTCAATTCGATGCTGGAAAAAGTGAGGTATCAAACGACAATGATTTCGAATTCAATTCAGGTCGGTTACCGTTGTACTCTACAGTTGTTGCTCATATTCAGGAAACAGATTTATTTAAATATAGTTCATGGTATAAAGATACGTTAGCTTTCTCCATGGAGCAAGAAACTTCTCCGCAATCAAACACCTTCGAATGGGAAAATGTTGAACAACCGACATGGAGTCGGATTGTATTGCATCAGTTACTCGCTTGTGCAGCATCCCACTCGGAAACGACATTGGCTAGTCATTACCGCAACCTGGCTAAAGAAGTTGTCGATTTGAAAGCTTGCAGATATGAAATTATTTCACATGTTATGTGTTGTTGTGCCGATATTGTGGAACGCAATGGAAGTTTTCGTCTTTTGGAGGCCTATTTGATGGAATTGGAAGAATTCAAAATTCTCCAAGCTATTATCCCAGAATACCAGGTACGTTTCAATGATTGTGAGAATTTCCCGCCTTGACTTCAAAATAGACTCAAATTCTCGTTAATCAAGAAGAGCTATGCAGCTCTAAGGGTATTGCACGGGACGTATCGCTTGCTTTAATGTGCCCACAAAAAGGCCGAGTAGTAACTCTTGAACGAGAGATGGAAGTGGTGACTTATATCTTGGACTCCAAAACGGGGGTGATCTTACCTCAAGAAAAGCTGAATGCTGAATACATACAGGGTATTACGCGATGGATTGTACGAAAGGGCAGATCTATGTTTGAGCATCTATGGATTATTGTTGTTGAAAATTGCACAACCCATTCGAAATCCACATCCGATCTACTCAATGCCTGCTGTAAACTTACCCCGAATATTCCCACAACACTTCGGATGGTTGCCAATTGTCAACAAGCTGCAAATCTGATTCGAGATATTGCTCTAAATCATTGCATTCATTCCCAGAATCAAAACTGCTACTATGATTCCATAAGTAACCAGTCAAGCCGGTCATTGACTTCCCAAGAGTTCATTCTCTCAAAAATGCCTTTCGTAAACGCCTACACTGCCTATGCGCTCAGTCGAAACAAACACACGGAAACAAGTCCAGTGCGATTGTTCATACAAAATCTTCCAACATTATCAATGGAAGTTATTTAAATAGGATGTACCACATAAAATGTTTTAAGCCACGACGGAACTGTTTTCAAGTATCTCCAACATATCTGGTGTAGGTAGTGCACTAGCATTTTCGATTAAGATTTTGGTGGCAGCAATTGCTATGGGCATGTCACGCAGTACAACTTGAGGAGCAACATCATCCGGCACGCTCATTAATGTTGGTGCAAAAACAATAGCTAGTGCCTGTGTTGTCATTTTATTGACAGCACTGAGAGAGCTGACGACAAACAACAGGTTTAATATCATGCTCAAACCTCGGATTTGCTCATCACTAAGGTTTTTTAGTGCTACTTCGCAAACTGAGTTAGCTAGATTTTCTGCCCCAGGACTTCCAGTACTGCCTCTTCGTCTGTGAAACCACCCTTGTTCGCCTACTTTGCGGAACTCGCGAAGAATTTTCTTGTAGACATGGAATGGAACTAGTGGGATTTCAAGTTGCCTAATGGAGAGTTTTAAAAGTCCAGCTACATCATGTACTGAATACTCGCCGGTTTGTAAGACCCCTGTTTTATTAGTGTGATAGGCTTCTTGCAGAAACTTCACCTTCGAGGCTTCTCCAGGTACTCGAAACAATCCTGTGGTGGTGAGGCCAAATTCTTTCAAATAGAGAATACAATCGCACAGTACTGAAGGTAGCTGAGAGGAAGAAATCTGTTTTGTTTGATCGGCAGAATATTCGCAAGATGATTTACTTCGCCAATGCAACTTTCTGAAAAAGCTCTTCTTGGACTTGCTCACTTCAGAAGGCAACTGCATTTCAATTTGAAACTGTTTGATTTATTTATTAATCGATCGGGAATACGGAAGTACCGTACGACTCACTTTTCAAAATTTTAGAAGGAGGCGTTGAAAATTTAAATCGCCCATGGTGAGTCAAAATTAAAATTTTGAATTTTCTCTTGTTCAAACTGAAATCGAATTATGAAATGAATAACGCAGCCAGAACAGGCAAGATTGTAGTATCATCTTTCTTTTCGTTTGAATTCATTCGTTTAAAAACTCTTCTCGAGGATAAAATGATACTTCATCCAAATTATGTAAATTTCATTCTCTTGATTTTTATATGACGCTTTAATTTCAAAAGTCAATGGATTGATTGCAGTCCTCGGAGAACTCCAAATAAAACAAGCAAGCAAGTTCATCCAATTTTAACGTTGAAATGTTCATAAAAAATGAAAAGTATGTTGCATGCTAGTAAATCGTAGAGTATTCTGTAATCCCTCTCGTCTGTCGATTTCAAAGGGTTGAAAATCATAGATAAGAGATCAAGAAACGAAATGTTGTGTATTTGAAAAACACATAGTCTTCAAAACTGTAACTAATAACAATGTTCACTGTTGGCGCGTTCCCCGTATCGACAGTATACAACCGTAAGCGACAGGAGGAACCGGTGGTCGCTCACAGTGCTGTGAAGAACGCGATAGGGGATGAGTTGAAGAGAAAAGGACAAAGTGGGTACATCAAATTGGTGGCTGGAATGGCAGGTGGTGTTTCGGAAGCTTGTTTGCTGCAACCATTGGATGTCACTAAAACCAGACTTCAATTGGATAAGGCTGGAAAGTATAATGGAATGTTTGACTGCCTGAAAAAGATTGCAGCTGAGGAAGGAGTGGGAGCTCTATACAAAGGACTGACTCCATTTGTAACTCATTTGACGCTTAAGTATGCCCTTCGCTTCGGTAGTTTTGAATGGTTTAAGCAATTGCTTGGAGCGGATAAAGATGGAAACACAACGCCAGCAAAGAACTTTTCTGCTGGGTTATTGGTCGGTAGTTTGGAAGCGTGTCTCATCGTAACTCCTTTCGAAGTCATTAAAACTAGGTTGCAAAAACAGGTCAAAGTTCAAGGTCAAGAGTTAAGATACAAGGGTCCTATTGATGTTGTACTTAAAGTGGTCAGGGAAGAAGGTATCCAAAGAATGTGGAGTGGAAACACCCCGACAGTAATTCGTCAAGGAAGTAATCAAGCTTTCAATTTCATGTCAATGGCTATCTTGAACAAAACTCTATGGGGCAAAGAACAAGGAGATGGCAAGGTTCTAGAGGTCTGGAAAACATTGTTAAATGGACTTTTGGCTGGAGCTGTCGGGCCTTGCTTTAATTGCCCCGTCGATGTAATTAAGACGAGAATGATGGCTCAGGAGTATGGTAAGGGTGCTGAGATTAAATACACTGGATGGTGGCAAGCAGCGAAACTTATTGCTAAGGAAGAAGGAGTGCCAGCTCTATGGAAGGGACTTATACCTAGACTTACTCGTCTTGCCCCCGGGCAAGCTATTACCTGGACAGTAGTAATGCGAGTGTCTACTTACTTTGAAAACAAAGCAATGGAGGAAGCAGAAGGAGAAAAGTTTGCTGCTGGCAAATAATTACTATATCTTTATTTTATATAAATAATGTTCGTCATTAAATGCAAGGCTCAAATCAAGAAAATGTTGTTTTAAAACATACCGGTACATCATGTCTCACTTCTCTTGGGTAAATTTCAACTCTCTCTTGGTTTAAATTTAAGAGGATGTTTCGAGTTTTCTTCGTATTTTAAACCAAGTTTTACAACTTCATTTCAACCTAGACGATACCTGGTACCCTACCAGCAATAGAAATTGTTATATCCCCGCGTAGTCTATCCATTGCAGTGAATATGTATAATTTAAATCTTTTCCTCCAAAACCAGGGACGCAAGTGGCATTATAAAATATAGCTTAGAGTGTCGATTGGGTCAGGAGTGAATAATGGTTTATCATTCTTAGCTCGTTGCCCCCAAAAGTTAAAAATTAATGAGTATGTGAATACTATTTGCGCGTTTGAATGAAGATTTGTTGAGGCAATTTATCCCAATTCCACGCTCGAGTGCTGAAACTATTTAGCGGCCATTGTTTCAATGTCGATGTATACTTCACTGAACCCTGGGTCAGCCTCGTTGTTAGTTTACATCCCGGTAGGTTATTTGAATCGAGAATTCAAATGTTTTCTTACTTTCGTCCTAGAAACACCGGAGATTTAAAACACATTGAATCCTTCATTCCTCAGGATGAAATCTGCAATTAAATCCACTCTAGAATTGCCGCAGATGAATTGCAACGAATTACATTCATTCATCACTTTAAAAGTTTTCTTAAAGTAGGAACTAAGAACCCACAGTACAACGTTCTAAAACAGCACGAGTCAGAGAGTCACACAAATAGAAACACTATAATTTAAAATTCTCTAATAAGTTAATTCAAAAGCAACATTTAAAATAAGAGTTGCAAGACGAATGTTGGTGTTGTTTTGTAGAATCCTTACTGTGCATGGATCCGACCCTGTTCTCCAAAATGAAATTCATGATGCCGTGAATAATTACATCAGTGACCCAGTAACCCAGCTTATGGTTACACAGTTACAAGATATGGAAACATATCAGAATGGAACACTTCTCAAGTGACCAACACGGACGGCCTTTTCTTGAACAAGCTTTATTTCAATGAAGATATCAGCATTTGAATAGGAGCAGCGTTACTTCTATGAGACACACGTTTTCCAATGCCGCTGCCTTCAATCAAGACATTGGTAGTTGGGATGAGAGCAACGTTGGGTTTATAGAGTATATGTTCAAATTTGCCGAAGACTTCAACCAGAGGACATTGGTAGTTGGGATGCAAGCAACGTTCGAAGTGTGAAGTACCTGTTTAACGTTGCATCTTCCTTTAACCAGGACATAGGGAATTGGGATGTGAGCAGGGATACTAATATGGTTGGAATGTTTTCCTATGCCCGAGCTTTCGATCAAGGCATAGGTAGTTGGAATGCGAGCAGCCTTATATATGAGTTCGCTGTTTAGCAAGGCCAGCATGTTCAATCAAGACAGAAGTAGCTGGAATGTGGGCAACTTCAGACATATGGATCGAATGTTTTTTCATGCCTATTCCTTTAACCAAGACATAGGTAGTTGGGATGTGAGCAGGGTTATTGATTTGGGCGGGGTACATGTTTTCCTCTGCAATTTCATTCAATCAAGACATAGGCAGTTGTACACAAGCAGAGTTACTGATATGACTTCCATGTTTTCCCGAGCATCTTCATTCAATCAAGAAATAGGCAGTTGGGATGTGAGCAGTTTGCTTCGTTCTTTAGGAGTATTCTCCAATTGCTATCTGTTTAGCTACACGGTCTGTTGGACTGTATCGGCTAGAAGGGCCGCAGAACTTGTGGGAAGTTATCCCACTGTATCTCTTGACACCCACTGCCCAGCAAATTCATCAAATTCTCCAAGGAGCTCACCATCGAGTTCTCCCAGTAAGTCCGCGTCAAATTTGGCGCACCTGGATCAGACTGTTTGAGATGTCTGCCGAATGCTACTCCAGACTTCATATGGTGAACTTCAATTCTTTCGACAAGAAAGCGAATAATGGCGGTCATTTAACTCTGCATTCCTTTAATGAATATGCTGCCGAAATGCTGCTTTTATCTGGTCTCAACCAGCAGAACGAAGCAGTGTCATGTGTCGTACAAGTAAACATCACTGGACCAATTGGAAGACCACGATTGTTTGATATTAAGGATTGCAAATCAAATCGCAGAAACAAAACAAAAGTTTCCTACGAATCAAACGGTGAATCGATGGAAGTTAAGGTTATTAGCAAAACTTTGTCACTACCGACTATCAATAACTATCGTTTGGTTGTAAAACTGACGGCAATAGACACGCTAGTTCCAACATGTAGTACAGGCATTAATTGTTTCTTGGAAGCATGAAAGCAGTGGAACAGGGTTATGTTTTCCATTTCGCATAAAACAGAGGGACCTAGGACCCAAGTGTGAAAAATGGTGATAGCAAGTTTTCTAGCGTCGTGGGGGCGAAAGTCCGCCTATCATCAAATGACGCGTAAGCTATTTCCGAGTCGATGTATATATATATATGTGACCCCAGCAAGTATAGAGGACTTCCTTGCCCTGTAGTTCTCCCGAGGGGGTCGCGAAGAAACAGCAATCCAGCACCTTCTCCCACCTCCTTGAGAAATTCCGAGGTTGACAGCTCTTCAGGATATAATTTCCTCTTCTTGTTCTTCTTAGGGCTATCTTTTCTGGTTGCAAGTTCAACTGGATTCGTTATTTCATCGATCAATGTCCATCCGGGAAATTCACAGGCCTCTTGATTGGCTACTGTAGCTATAGCTCCTGCTCCGATACCAAGACAATAGGCAATCATTTCATGGTCGTGAATAGGAGCAAGAAAACAAGTCCATTTTTCAAACCATTTTGCGACTCGCGAGAGTTCATGTGTTGACAACGCTGAATGCAGCGAACGTAACCATTTTCTCATGAGATGGCGGCGGAATGAATCTACAAAAACTTGCGATTCAATAGCAGCATGGTTGAAAGCGAATAGAGCATCTATTTGTTCCTTTTGTATGTTTGAATCGATGTCCGTATTCATACGCATCATTTCTTTTTCCAGAAGCGGCAATAACCCATCGGACACCAATTTTTGAAATGAATCCGTGCCAAATACTTTTTTCCATGAGCAGATCTGACTCAGAATTCGATCATTAAAGATAAGTTTGCCAGATTTGTAAAACTTTACTAACTTGCGTCTAATTGCACGATGAAGTTCGGTTTTAATACTGCGACTAATGAACGGCACCCACGGGAATACTACCATCTCCATGTCAACAGGATGGCATGTTTCAACTTCAACACGAAGTCGAGGAATGATTACTCTTTCCACCAACGATTGTAAATGATCCTGTGGGATCATGACACCTAAACCTTGCACAAAGTCCAATAATTCATCATTTTGATATAACCGAGTCATTCGGAGTTCCACAACGGGGACAATAATTTCTAAAACGATTGGATTTAATGCCGTTGTCGAGAAATGCAAAGACAGAAAAGACATCCAGTTGGTTAAAAACTTCATCAAGTCAGTCATTGTATCACCATCCGGAATCCATCGGTCGAATATCTTATTTGCGATTTGCAGCATAGCAGCTTGCCGCAAGATGCTATCAGATTTCATGGAAGCAAGTTGATGCAAGAACATTAAAGTGGTTTTTTGAGCGACGTTAAAGTCGGTAATACTGGTAGCACGAAGCGTTTCTTGTAAACATTCGTCGTATTTCTCAGCTTGCGCCACCGACTTTTCCACTACCTTCATATCTCCCTGTAGAGATTGCTTTTCTAAAACTTCATGATCCAATTGTGACAGAAGATGCTGTTTCTTTATCTCATTACCCATTATCTTCATCTCGCAATCATCCACAACTCGTTTTAAATTATATACTAGTTCATCTCCTAAAGCAGGATTGGATTCGAAAAAATCAACCAGTTCAGTATCTGATTCATCCTCAGACGAGGAACTAGATTCACTAAGAGCCATTTTCTTGGTCTCCGTTTTTAAACTTTTCACTTTTTTCCATAAATCTGCCATTTCTTTATCAGCAATGTCTTCTTGCTCTTTGCGTTTTCGTCTCCGAACATCAGCGGGGGTTTCTCCGCGTTGCTCTTGATGTATTTTTTTATTCTCTTCTAAATGTATGGCTTCCTGAAAATTCCCATAACCAATACCCATGTTTTCAGGTCTAGGTTTCACTGCAATCGGCTGAGATATGCCAGTTCCTGATTTACCGACTCGACCTGTGAAATTGAACTTTTTCATGAAGTTCAAGGCAAAGGAATTTTTCCCATACTTTTTATATTGATCTTCTGTTTTCTTGTCCATCGTAGCTTCTTTTGAGGCTTCTCTTTTAGTTTCCTTTTGGGGAATCATTTCACCATTGTCTTCGCCCAAGACCAGTTTTCGAAACGTGCTATTGCGAACTTCTTCTTCTTCCACAGTATCATTGGGCTGCGTTGTCGTCGCAGTGACGAATGTCATCGGATTCAAACCAAGACCTCTCGCCATCGCTCGTTTGCTGCTCGTAGGTTCGTCATCCTCTGATGAACTCATACCAATCCTGAACAGGGTAGGTCCCCTTACTTTTTGGATGCGGTCGTCTGGTTTGCAGCACCAAGTTCTGTCTCTTTATAGGAAGACTCTGAAAGCAGCCCGAAAGAAAGACATAGAATACAAGTGCAATGACAGCTGTGAATTTGTTAGGGATTCGTTCAGATTCAATGCGACGGATGTATGCAGAACTGATTTTAGGACCATTGAATTCCTCATGAGACAAGGCGAGAAGAAACTGAAATTACTGAGTAACCCTAGCACTAGAGGGATTCGCCATGTGCAAGTCAAGAACGACAAGATTCAGTAACGGTGTATTTATCTTTTAATAAATTAAAAAATTAGGCTCCAAGCGCGACATACTTGATAGTGTAGCCCATGATTCCTAACACTGGGAGTAGGAACAATCCATAGTTCTTGAGAACATAGTATAGGACAGACACAGTACCAATACTTCCGATCTTATAAGGGCATCTGAAAGCACCTCCGTGAAATGCACTATAACTGAAGAGCTGCATAGGATTTTCCAATTTGAAATTTGGATTGGCAGCACTTTTAGGATTGCGAATATCATTGATCAGGAGAGCAAGCATTGCTGTGCTGCTAGTCTCAGGAGCCATGACTTCAAGTGCAGCGAACAAGACAAATCCTTCGTATGCAGCGGCGAAGAGTGGATTACTGGTGACCGACGCAGTGCTGGTAGATGGAGCAACGTTACTACTAACTGTATGGCCATTATTACGGGCAATGATTGCTCGCCAATGCTGCATTCGCTTGGCTAGTGCGTAGTTGGGACCCTGTCTACCTGCGATACCATCCATAAGGTAAAGACCATTTTCTTCTCTCAGGACATTCTTGGCCATGTTGTCGTTGCTTCCAAAAAAGTTCTCGATGAGTTTCTGCCACATTGGAGCGCCCTGGTAGTTAAGTGCTGCTGCGTCGTGAGCTTCTTTCGAAATGTTGTGAACGTCAGTTGGAGTGCACAGGAATGCAATGGAAGAATCTTTGCGGGCATTGCAAACTTTCTCCATGATCGCATCACATGCAACAGAGAGTTGAACATGCAGAGCACCGTCCAAGTAGGTATAGTTACCAATCGTGAGCGGTTTACCTGGACAACAGGTAGTGAGCCAATTGGCGATTTCAGGGGTATTTGCAAGCAAGTTAGCACCGGAGCACTTGAACAATTCCTCATCATTGCTGATATCCTTTTGAGGCTTGCTCAATGGAAAAGTCAACGTACCGGGAGAAGCTTTCGTTTTCTTAATAAGCTTTTCCCATATGAATGGACGGTCAAGGTCGATTGCAATAATGTTGGCACCGAGTTCAAGAAGAAGATCAAGAGGCCCCATCGCACTAGTAGCTCCTAATAGAACAAAATACTTGTCAGATAGATCCATCCATTCTGGGTGGTTAATGCATTCTGTGATAGCGTCAGCGCAGGATGGCTCGATGACTCCGCGTGATACCCAGTTCTTAAGTTGTTTGGAAAGAGCATCACCACTGAGTGATTTGCCTTTGTACTTGACTAAACATTCTTTCACAGTGCGTTTGCCATCGCCCTTAATGAATCCTGTGTCATAACTGGCTGTGAACGTGGTCATAGCATCGGCTAGAGTGTAGGTCTTGTCCTTTCGAATAAATTCAAACGATTCATGAGAAGATTTGATTCCTGCTTTGGCAATTGCAATAGCTGCATCTGCGCTTTTGAAGGAACATCGTACTTGTTTCTCAATATGCTTGATGTAACTAAATCTCCAACCCCTAGACTTTCTCACAGCAGCAGCAGCATCGGTGTCTACAGCAGCAACTGCATCTGCCCATAACTTTTGATTGGTAACTGATGAACTTCGATCACCTGTAGTTTCATCAGTTACCGGCCATGATACTCCAGATGGAAGGGGTTTCTTTACGCCCGATAACTCAGCCTGTCTCTTCTTGTATTGTGCTTTTCGATTTCCCCACATATTCATGATCATCAATGGTGCACAAGGAGGATATGCGATCAACGGAAACACGAATAAGAATCTTTCAAGTACAGAGCCTCTGGTGTAAAATGTTGTAAGTGCGACATAAAACTGCAACAGTTCACCTGAAATGCCTGAAGGGTACAATACCATAAACAACGAGTATCGAAGGAAGAACAAAGGAGCTGGCATTTTGGCGCCTGAGAATTGAGGAAGCAAATTAAGCGCGTAAAACAAATACCTTGGAACTTCAACGGTAGCCCAAGATCCAACCATAAGCAATAAACTCCAATGGGAATGACACGCAGGTGCCATATAAGTGAATCCCCACAAGACAATAAGTCTACTCATTACTTGAAGAAACACAGTGAATACTGGTGATTTCACCATTCGAGTCAATGAGTGAACGATTTCTAAGCCAGCTAGACTTTGCACGATGAGCAACTGAGTCCCGGCTCTCGTCCACAGTTGTTCCGCAGGCTCATTGTTCATCACTACATGAAGCACCTGCATCCAAACGAATCCCCACCCTGCACATGACGCCAAGTTGTAGGCAATAAGATAAGCTGTCACGAGACCACTACTCATAATGAACGTATGTCGAAATCCAAAGATTCAATAGTATAGTAGACCATAACGACGTAGTCGCCTAGTCTTATGGTTTTACATAGGTAGAAATTTGAATTTTTTAAAACACGAGCAGTGTGTTCATATTGCTATATTTCCAATGACCGCGAGTTCAATTTTTTTCAATTAATTAAATAGTCTGTTATTGACCATGGTGACAAATTATTTATCGTTGACTGTTACTTCTCAGCTCCACAGTTACTTATCAGCTAACGGTATAAACAATTTTTTGAACAATTCACTTGTGAGTCCGCAGTGTCTTTCGAATATTCCTAATTACAAATTGTCGTCAGAAGCAAAATAAAGTATGAATTTTTTACTGGAATCTAAAGTATGGAATTAAATGAATTCATCTGCTTTAACAGTGTGAAGCAGCTCACAAGTCCATTGGTACCTACTACAATAGATTTGAGATATCAGGTTGCATCGGCGGATTTAGAACTAGTTTCTGGGAGAAAGTTCAATCCTGATTCTTTTCGAATTGCCTGCGGCGGATAGTTCAATTTTTCAAAAGCTTTCTTGATGTTGAAAGACGTTTAATTGAACTTTAAGAGTACGAGGTTTTAGTTTCTGGGGAGAAGTTCAAGAAGTTGAAGCATCAAAATTTTGCGACAGGTTCTGGTCATATTTTGATTTCATATTTTGATTCCTTTCATTATTTGCATTGGTGCTGGATGGGGTACGGATACTAAGATACTATTGCAGAGATTTGTGGTAGGTATGCGAGATCATTTTGGGGGATGCAGAGAGAGGGACATCAATGTATAAAGTATTTTTAAATGCTTTAGTGGCTACTCCATGGAAGGCGTTTGCAGGCAACCTAGTTGTCAAGTCGAGAGATGCAATTAAATACATCGGGAGAGAAATATAATGTGAATTCAGTTTTTCCACATAATGTTCTTGCTTCTGATTACCTCACAGATTGCCATCAGGCTCTTTTCTTTCAACAAATTACTCTTGTTTATTAAGAAATTAGCATTTGATGGCTTTTATTCACTACTTGCAGTGCTTTAAAATAATCGATTTTTGTCATTTCCCCAATGATATTCTATCACCTACAAATAAGCGGGTGCGATTCACATGAACTACTTAATATTAATACCAAAACTGGTCGAAACATATAGTCACGAGAAGAAGTTCTATGCCATCTAAGTTTTCATTTGGACATTGAATTTCCTCTTGATATCCTTCACTCTCTGGTAAAGCACGGGATGAGAATCATCCACGTCGAAGGAACAGTGAACATTTTTTCTTCGAGTGCATCTACTTGCACCTACATCGTGCTTTTAGCTAGTAAGCTCGATCGACTATTTCCATGGACCGTGCGAGGAATCCATTTAATATATCTCCACTCGTGTTCGATCCCCGCATGGTCCACCCTCGACAGTGAATAATAATTAGAGATTATATTTAGATTCCAATCAGGCTCCAACCGTACACATTTAACTAACTTTTCCCAACAAATGTTTCAAAAATG
>Ga0209390_10006208_pt1 | contig 16216 bp, 20 predicted proteins | sample BON01_FD_187212 | JGI IMG/M metagenome (GOLD analysis project Ga0209390, IMG submission 187212) | Freshwater microbial communities from Lake Bonney liftoff mats and glacier meltwater in Antarctica - BON-01 (SPAdes) (version 2) | ecosystem: Environmental > Aquatic > Freshwater > Ice > Glacier... | reverse complement strand
CACCGTCATCGCACAGGCCGGTGTCGGGCGCGGCTCATTGGGGAAGTGTTTTGACTGACGATTAATTCTTGCTATTACACTAACACCACACACACAGGGCATGACCGCGCCACTCCGTTGTCGAGTGCACATGCAAGCAACGTCGCGGCGGTAGGGCTTTCCAACCTCCCCACTCTTCTCTTCTCATCACTCCCCCAGCCTCTGCACTCACACCCCACTGACCACACACCCTCAATAACGACGACAGGAATGCATGTGGCTGCTAGCCCCGCTCCTTCTGCTTCTCCACCACCTGGTCTCCACCGCTGCCGCCCCTGCTCCCGCGCCTAACACCATCATGTCCTGGCTCATGCTTCGGCGCGCATGCTCGTCTTGCTTTTGCAGAGGCGGCCGTGGACAAGCAATACCCCGTGCTCATGCGCTGCCACTAGGACCCTCCGGCCAGTCCACGCCCATCAGTCAAGTCCCGAGCGGTCGTACACTCGCTACGTCCTTATCGTCTCCCTTTTCTGCGCTCCACGACGACCTAAAAGCCACCCTCCGCAAGCAGCTCGTGCCCGTTGGACGCATTGACGTGGATGCCGAGCGTTTCTTGGTCCGCGCCAACTTCCGCGATTTCGTCCTCGCACGCTTCGATATCGGCACGCTGGAAGCTCAGGGCGAAGAGAGCATGGTGCGTCGCATTGTGCATGAGCACCTCGTTGGGGTGGAGGCTGAAGACCCATTGTACCGACATTTGCTCGCCTCCCTTTCCACTTTGCCCGACCCCTGGGCTGCGGCCTCTGAGCCAAGCATTTTCCAGCCAGATATGACGAAGATCACGACATCCAGCCAGCGCAGCAGCCATTTGGTCGCGGGTACGTAGGGAAGGTGGCAAGGAGACGAGAGGGGAGGAAAGCTTTTTCTCATTGATATTTTCCCGAAACCTGGTTCGCTCACAATATACTCGCCTCCTTCCCCCTCTTCTTCCGCCCTCACATATTTAGCCACAGCAGGACGGGCAGGCATTGCCAAGGCCTTACAGCAACTGAACGCCAACCTGGAGACTTTGCGGGCAGGGGAGGAGAGAAAGGAGGCACAGGGCAAAAGCGGGGGGGACACTGACCTCACCGCGCTTCGGGCCAAGATTAAGGATCGGCAAGCACGTGTGGACGAGATGGAGATTAAACTGGTTCGATTCGACGCCTTGATTCAAGTGCTGGCGGCAATTGAGGAGCGGCTGACCGCCACCAAGGATCGTGTCATGGTAGAGAAGCGACGGCGGCAGAGCGGCAGCAACAGCAACAGCAGCAGCAGCAGCAGCAGCAGCAACAGCAACAGCAACAAGCAAAATGGCGTGAACAACGACATACGGCGCAACAGTCAAGCATGGGGCAAGGCGGTAGAGAAGGAAGGCAAGGAAGCGTTGGAAGCGTGCTTGGAGGAGTGGAGGCAGCGGCAGGTGCAGCAGCAGGGAACCACCGACACTAGAACAACCGGTGGGGACCCATTCGTCTTGACTGGCGTGACATTGCAGTCCCTGGATTCGGAGGCCATGCTGGCGTTGCGCCAAGACATTGTCCAGCGACATGCGCCCATCTACGACGGCACAGACTGGCCCAAGGCTGAGTTGGATGCTCTGGTGGTGGCACCCACGCTCGAAGACCCTCTTCGTCTCCAAGTCGTGCTGGCACTGGAGATGAAGCGAAGCCTAGACGAGGTCTCAGTCGACTGCCTCAAATTCCACCTCTCGCTTGAACTTTGCCGACAAGCCGCACCAGGGTCCATTCGCTTCTCGTCTTCTCCTTCCTCTTCTTCAGGGGCGTTGAATTCGAAGCAAAGGAAGAGCGAGCCCTCTGAGTTCTCGACAGACAGCGGCTTTGTCCTGGATTTTTCTTCTCTGCGCCTGCCAGACGACGCCATCTACATGACCAAGCGGGGCGGCCACACCCTCCGCGCCGTTACCAAGCTCTTGCTTGAGCAGGTGCAGCTTGCCCGTAGCGACAATGGAGGGGGGAAGGGAGGGAGTGAGGAGGAAGAGGTGCTTCGACGCTTCTATGCGCCTGATTTTGTCTTGGACGACGAGGCGGGACGGAGGGCAGTGGCGGAGCAAGAGCGGGAGGCGGTGCTGGATGCTCTCTTCCAACGCTTTACTACGTATGGGGTTCATCGATTGCGACAGAGGTTGGAGGGTGTGGTGATGGTGCTGACGGGCCACTCCCTCACCAACAGCAACGATAGTCCGGAGCTTCGCAGCGTCTTAGCCCTTCATAAAGATTTGTCTGCATAAGAGGAGGAGCATGGTAGGACTAGCAGAGGTGAGCATAAAGTGTAAAAATATAGAAAGTGTGGGTTAGATCTGCACATGTGAATAGAAAGTTTGAAAGGGAGAGATCAGAAGCTGGTAAAAAAGGAGGAAAAGGAAGAAACACCCACACAAATTAGGATTCTGCTTTCTCTCTTTCATTTTCTTCTTTGCGGGAAATGGGGAATGCTACTTTGCTCGATACTTTTTCGTCTCCCTCTTCCTATCTGCTTTCCTTTTCTTTCTTCTCTGTCGCTTTGCCTGAGTGCCGTCCGTCTCAATACACAAGCACTCTAACCGTCAATCTGAGGCCGCTTATGGAACTTATTCGTGCTAATCTCCTTCCGCAACCTATACTTATCACGCGCCCGTCGCGCCGCAGCCGTCACCTTCATCACCGCCCGCCGCGCCGCCTTATCAGGCCCCCACATCCCCACCCCACCCGCCCCACCCCGCATCATCAAGCTCCCCGTCCCTCCCGCCCTCACTACCGCATAGCTCTCCATGCCCGGCCCCATCCGCCCAGCCGCCTCGTGCTTCGACGCCACCAACGCCGAGCGGGTATCCTCGGGGCGATACCGCTGCTTGTAGTACCGTTGATACTCGCGACGGCCCAAGCAGCGCCCGTCCGGCAGCATCAACTCCCCCAACTCCGAGACCTGCAAAGCCCCCTGGCGCAGCATTTGCTCCATATCCTTGTCATCCTCGTCCTCGTCCTCGCTCTCCTCCCCATCCACGGCCATGCCCCCCTCCTCATTCCCGCTCACCTCCTCGTAGTCCGAGTCCACCGTCTCCAGCGATTGCTCGTCGTCGTCCATCCCGTCCTCCTGTGCCTTGTCCTTCTTCGCATTTCTCGTCGTTGTCTTCTTAGTACCCCCATACGAGGCACTGAAATCATAAAACGGCCTAAACTCATGCAAATCCTCCCCCTCCTCATACAAAAGCTTGCAATGGCTCTTGGCGTCCATATGCCGCTGCACATCCCGGGCGGTCAAGAAGCCCTTGCCTTTACCATTACAATACAAACACATGCAGCCCACCTTCACCTTCTCCGCGCAGTACCGCAGCACACCATGAACGTCCACCAAATACTCCCCATCAGGCAAGTGGAAACCGTGCTGCTTCCACATGTGCAGCACGGTCGACTCCACGCTCGGGCATCGCTCGTTGCAGAAGATGCACACCTCGGGGCTCAAGTCTACCGGCGCAGCAGCCTCCCCCTCCTCCTCCTCCCCTTCTTCGTTGCTGCCTTCCTCCACGGCCGCCTCGTCGGCGGGCCCAGGTACCTTGGCCGTCGTCGGGGTGGAGGGCGCCGCTGGGGCCTTCTTCTTCGTGGCGGTAGCACCGTTGTCGCCTTCCGCCATGGTGAGGTGCTTGCGGGACTTGAGGTGCTGGTCCAGCGTGGCCTTGGAGGCAAACGAGCGATTGCACGGCTGGCATTTGGCATGAAAGGCCTCAGTGCTCGGCGCACTCAAACCCGCCAGGCTCTGAGCGGCGGCTTTGCGGCGTTGGTACTCGGTTTCACTGACGGGCCCCAGGTCATTTGTGCGGCGCTTCAGATTGTACCGGTGGAGCTCCGTGCGATAGTGCTCCTTGTGCGCGACGGACGAGTCGAAGCCCAGGCCACACGTCTGGCATTTGAGAAGATCCATGTTGCCCGAGCGTGCGTGCCTAGCGTGCAGAGAAACCCGTGCGGTGTGCGGTGTGTGGGAGCCGGGGCAAGTCCTGGGCTGCTGTGGTGCGTATGGGGGATGAATGGTGGATAGAGATGTATCAGCTTGCGAAAAGGAGCCGCGTCGCCTGGTCCTGCCTGTCGGTGCCTTGGCAAGGACGTAGAGTGAGAGCATGACTTCCTGTCTGGTGCGTAGGGTGGGTTAGAGCGCTTGGATTTGGGAGGGTGGTGGTTTGCGACGCAGCAAGCGAGCAATCTCAACAACCTCCTGCCTCCCAGCCACCACCACCACAAGTTCCTTTGAATGCCTCACATGCACGCATCTCACTCCTTTTTCACGCCCACATCCACGCACAGATGTGACCTGGCACGCACGACGGTATACTGCCACACTGGCATGGCGCTCTTAACCTGGTGGAAGGACGTTGTCAAGAGCCAAGCAGACGCCCCAGCCTTGATCATCTCCCCCACCACCAGCGCATCGAGCACGACCATCAGCTTTCGAGACCTGGACCGCGCCAGCGACGCCCTTTCTGCCTTCCTGTCGACAACAGGACTCATGCCTTTCGACCGGGTAGGCCTCGACTTCCATCCCTCCCAGCCGGCGGAGGTTGTGGCACTGTTGGCGCTACTGAAGTGTGAGGCTATCGCAGTCCCTTTGCGGAGGTCCTTTCGTGACGAGATTGTGGCCGACGCCGGGTTACGCCTGGCGTTGCTTCCACGATGGGACGACGAGAAAGTGGAATCTTTACCCGCCTCTCTTCCCGTCCTGCGGTTGGGGCTACGGGGAGAGGTGGACGACGACGACGACGCTGCTGCTGCCCTTGCGCCATTGCTTCCTTCGACACCCCCTCGCTGCAACCTGGTGGGCGCCCTCAACATTCTGTACACCTCGGGTAGTACCGGGCCGCCCAAAGGAGTGGTTGGCCGGGAGAGCGGGTTTCTATATCGCATCCGCTGGATGCATCAGGCCTTCACATTTGCAGAGGGCCAAGAAGAAATGGTGCTGCGGCGGACGCCTCTCACGTTCGTGGATTCGGTGTGGGAGATTTGGGGCGCGCTCTTGGCGGGTGTACCGTAAGTGTTTTGATTTTTCATTGAGCCTTATATGTTATTCTATAATTGATTGATAAAGAAGTGGCAGCGGTTTTACTAACTATTGCTGCTAAAGAACGGGCAATGATGATTCGTCGTCGGGCGGTCTGACAAGGGGGCGCACTCTATCTCTCCTTTTTGAGTAAGAGAGGAGGATTAGGACGCGTCACCGAAAGATTGACATTGATTCGACGTGTGTACAAACATTTACATCTCTGAGCCCCATACATTTGCAAGAATATGCTTGTCTGTCTATACCCAATGCGCATCAGTTCAGTATCTCACCTAGCCTCGCCACCCTTCCCACCCCCATCTCCCCGTCCAGGTTGCTTCTCCATACGGCTGCCCTGGAAAAAAAGCAGGACCCCGCCTTCTTGCCTTGCCCGGGGATGACACGGGCGGCACTCACGCCCTCCTTGCTCGCGGCCTTGCTGCAATCTGACGCACCGATTTTGAGAGCTGAGAGTTCTCTACGCTTCTGCCTCTGTAGTGGTGAGGCCCTGTCTTGGGCCCTGGCGAAAGAGCTCTCGGCCCGCGCACCTTCATGCACCGTCATCCACCTCTATGGCTCGACGGAGGTATCAGGGGACGCCACCTGGACCACGCTCACGCCGATGAAAGAGAGAGAGGAGGACGAGGACAAGGCGACAACACCAACTTCTGACCTTGTCCCTTTGGGAGAAGCTCTTCCCGGCACGCGTCTGTGGGTGGTGGAGGACGGGATGGCAAAGAAGGCGCAAGTGGGAGAAGCAGACGTAGGCGCAGTGGACATGGAAGGGGAATTGTGGGTGGCAGGACCAGGCGTGGCGCTGGGCTACTATGGCGCAGAGGAGAATGACCTCGATGCGAAATTTGGACGAGCCGAAGGAGAGGAGAAGGCGTCTTTACCGCTTTTCAAGACGGGGGATTGGGTGCATTATGTATCAGAAAGCCGGAAGGATGGAAGTGAAAAACATCAACAGTATACGCTTACTTTCCGAGGCCGCCGCGACAGCTTGGCCAAGGTCAGGGGAGTACGGGTGGGCTTGGAGGAGGCGGAGCGGCGGACGGCGGCGGCGCTTGGATTGGAAGCTACTGGTGGGTGTGTGGGTATGATGGTGGTGCCGAACCCAAATAAATCTGTAAGGGAAGACGCCGTGCTTTTACTGGCCTTGACCTGGGAGGTAGCTACGCGCTTTCCCCACGCCGCCCAGCTTCGAGAGCGCCTGCGGGAGGGAGGACTGCCAGCTGAAATGATACCGTCTCAGATCGTAGTGGGCGTGGAAGGGCAGCCTCTACCGTTGACCTCGAGCGGAAAGATGGACAGGCAGCAGCTCGTTGGCTGGGGGAAGCCGCTGGAGTCGCTCGGGTTAAGCGAATCGACGGAGCTCCCGGCGAGAGAGGAGGATGGGAAAGAGCAATGGCTGGAGGATCTTTTTGCAAAGCTGGTGGGCAGACACCATTCTGAGGGGCAGAGGGGCCTCGGCTTCTTTGATCGTGGGGGGCATTCCTTATTGGCGATGCAGGCGTTGAGTGAGATCGAGGCGCGTTTTGGGACGGCCGGTGCGGTGTTGACGGTGGAGGACTTGGCGAGGACAGTACCTGAAATCGCAAGGCTTTTGTCTCGAGCGCAGCAACCAGCAAAGTTGAAAAAGAGGACAAGGAGCGAGGTGGGCGAGGATGGCGACAAGCTCCAGGGGCTGCGACTGACGGAATGCTGGCGCTTTGCTTTTGAGAAGTGTGTGGATGCACCGCCTTGCTTGGTCTGGGTAGGGCCGACGGAAGGATGGTGGGTTTTGATTGGCGCACACGATCATTCCTTTGCGGCTTTGGACTTGATGACGGGGAAGGAGCAATGGCGGATTCGGGTTGAGGGCCGCATTGAAGGAGGAGCAGTGGTGCAAGGGCCTCTCGTTTTTGTCCCCTCTCATGACTCCCAGCTGTATGCGTATTTTATCCTGACTGGACAATTTGCGTGGTCGTGTTGCACGGGGGGTGAAATTAAGGGTGCGCCTTCGACTTTTTGCCTTGCCGGACTAACAGACACCGAGAAGACTTCTTTAATTGCCTTTGGCAGCTACGATGGCCATCTTTATATCGTTGAGGCGTCGTCGGGAGAGCTGTGGGCCCCACCTAGCCCGCTCGGCGGGAGTCCCTTTGCGTCGCCACTGCTTCTTCCAGCAGCAGCAGCAGAAGCAGCAGCAGCAGCACGGCTAGTAACAGTCACCAACCGCGGGCGGGTCGCGCAGTGGCAGGTACAACGACTCGGGGACGGACGAGGGGCAGTGACACTTCATTGGTCTCAAGAGGTCGGTTGCGCGGTTTTCACCACACCCATCTTATCTAGCGCCTCGTCGCTCCTTGTCCTTGGCGGCACAGACGGGTCGGCCGTGGCTTTGCGTCCGGCCCAAGGAGGAGCCGTGGTGTGGCGGACGCCTCTGGATGGAGCGAACGGCGTGGGTGCCGCCCCCATCTTTGCCTCCCCGTGCTTACTCCCTGCTGGTAAGGATAACGAAGACGACGACGAAGAAGAAGGTGTGCTGGTAGCCTGCCAAAGCTCTCTCCACTGCCTCTCTCTCAAAAGCGGAAAACGGAAGTGGTTAGTCGACACGTCAACAAGGGAGGGCGAGGTCATTACTGGGAAGCCGGCAGTGCTGAAGGACAGTCGTTTTGTTTTGGTGAGCACGTCACACGGGAGGCTCTTAGTGTTAGCTGTACAAAAAGAGAGCACCGAGGTGATTGCAACGCTAAGTTTGGGAGCTGGCCAGCGTCTAAGCAGCCCTGTCGTTGTCTTGGCCTCGGAGAGGGTGGTGGGTGGCAAGAAAAGCTGGCGGACTGTGGTGGGTTCGCGCGACGACGGTGTGTATATGGTGGAGATTGAGGAGAATTTAATGAAAGGCGAAAAAACAGAACATTTGTAAAAAAGCAGAAATGCACTTGAGCAAAAAGCACACAATTCGAAAGCAGAAGCTGAGATCTTAAGAGATTAATTCACACACTGTCTTTCGTTTTATTTCTTTTTCAACTTTGTAGAATCCGCGGCACTAGCGGCCAACAGCAGCCATACCCCTAAAGGCAAAAGCACCGGGATGGCCATGCCTAGCGAGAAGAGAGTATATTCCCGAGTGTAGTCTTTGAACGTCTTGCGGTATTCGTTGTAAGTATAAACGACAACGGGCTTGGATAAAGTGGAGTGTCCTTTTCTTGTGACCTCTTCTCCCGTGTTCGCAATGTACGTATACTCAATTTCCGCGCGGGAGGCGGGGATGACACGCTCACTCTCGGCAACGACCATGAGTCGGGCAGTTATGGTGCTTTGTGGAAGCACATTGGTCTTAATAATGGTCCCATTTCCGCTGCTTTTGGCAACGGAGAGCCCCGCGAGATTGGCCCCCTCCCGAATGACGACGCGAGTAGCCGGCAGCTTCCCCAGATTCTTGATCGTGTACTCGTACTGGATGGGCTTGCCTTCGATTGCTGCCTCATTCACCACGTTCTTGATGTTAATAAGGAAGGAGAAGGAATGTGTGAGGATAACTGAAAGAAAGAATCGCGAAAAGGGCAGATAGAAAGCACACTTATTTATTCAGGGTTTGTCATTCGGAAGGGCACGTCTCCATTCCTCGTAAGCGCAGAATGCAGCAAGCACCTCCTCCAAGCCGTAGCTCAAAGTCCTTCCATAATGTGTTTTCACATCAATTTTCCTCTGTTATACAGCCGATATTTCGTTGACCGAAGCCTCCAATCGGGGCATGGCAGAGGGTTAGTCACACACACAACCATTCACACCCCACCCACACATATCCCAAAACCAGACAGGCAAGGAGACTGCAACTAAACCACACAGGCACAGAGAGCAAGCCAATTTCACTTCCTTTCATGTATGCCCGTACAACACTTAGTCGCTGGTGCTAGCAGCAAGTCGCATCGCATGCCCTTCCACGGCCTGCCTGACCTCCCCAACCACCCCTCCCAGCTCACTCCAACAAGGGCGCTCCAGTCTCCCCGTCAGCCACACATTGCACAGTGCCAATCGCCCAGTCGCACAACCCCCCCTCCTCTCGTTGCGAGCTCCAGGCCCTCTCAAATTACCTTTTGAACGGAAATAAGTGCCGCGGCCGCGGGTTGCTCCTGGCCGCATGTGAACCCAATGATGTTGATGATGGCGAAGAGGGCTGCTAGGCAAACCCTCCTTGATGCTGCCACCATGCCTTCCTGCTGCCTGTGGAGCGTCCTGTGGAGCGTGATGAGAGGGCGAGTGGTGGCCAAATGCGTGGTTAGCTTGGTTGTGACGAGCACTTGATGGGTTGATGGGTTTTGGTGCCAAGCATATGCATGATGAAGGAGGGAGGAGGGCGGAGGAGAGGGCTGCTTTTGCTTTGAGTTTTGGCCGCTCATCCACGCCTCAACTACTTCTAACGACGTCCTTCAGCCACACACACAACCACAGGCGTCTCTTTCCTCCACCTTTGACCCTCGGGTTGCCTGGTGTGCGTGGCTGGCCGTCGCTTGATGTGCCACAAGACGAAGCAAACGCTGCCGGCGGGGCATGGTTGCTTCGGTCAGTTACTGCCTGCGCCACAGGCGCGCCCCCCATCCCACATTCCACCCGTGGCGCACCAGTTATAACCCCCACCGCTCAAAGCACACACACAATCCCTTTGTGTGCGTACTGCCAATGACGTTTGAAGGGGGCTAGTTACGCGACGTACAAAGACCTTAGCCCTCCCTCGCATCGAGCCGCAGGCTGAGCTCCTTCAAGCCCACCGCACTGTCTCACAATCCGTACCCTACCCACCGCGCGTAACACAGGCAGGAGAGAGGCCAGGGCTAGCAAGGGCCTGGCTTAGGTGCGCGGGGAAACATGGCGCCTCTGGGCAAAAACGCAAGTCCGCAGGATCTCTTAAATGGCGCCGTCTTGCAGTGTGTCGAGGCGGCCACGCTTGGCATGCCTCTGGAGGTGTGGAAGACTCGGATGGGACGATTCCGTTCCGAGAATACGGTACAGGCATTCAAGAACGTCTACAAGGAAGGGGGAGGCCTAAGTGCGTTTTGGCGTGGGACTTCGGCTAAGATGGTGGAGAGCGCTAGCAAGGGGGCCATTCTGCTTTTTAGCAAGGAGGCAATTGCCAACTCCTTGCTGGCTTCGGGCGTACCTCAAACGACGACGGGGTAAGTAAGCTGATTCTGATGAAAGGCTCTTGTGCGATTTGAAAGAAAAAGGAGCGTTGACTTGTGCTCACTCATGCGATGGTGAGGCTGGGCCGGCAGCGTGTGCCCCTCTCAGTCTGTGCACTCACACCCATTCTCCTTTTCACCCCGTGACAGGTTTCTGGCCGGCGCGGGCGGCGGCGTGTGCCAGGTGGTAGTCATGGGCCCATGCACTTTCCTGGTGACAGCGGCGGTGACGGGTGGGAAGCACGTGTCGGTCTTTTCCAAGGCAAGCGAGGTGTGGGCATCAAAAGGCATCAAGGGCTTCTATCCGGGCGGGACGGCCATTGCCTTTAGACAAGCCACCAACTGGGCCTCGCGCCAAGGCTTCACCGAGGCAGTGCGGGAGCAGTTCAAGGTTCTCTTGCACGACGGGGACAAGACGGCCAAGCTGTCCGTGGCACAGGAGGCGTGGGCGGGCATTATTGGAGGAGCGCTTTCGTGCTGGAACCATCCTTTCGTAAGTATCGCGCCCTTTTCCCTGTGCCTGCCTCTCTTCGTGCTTGCTGCCTGCCCTTCAAATCACTCACGTCCTCCAACCTCCTCTTACATTCCCCCTCCTCTCAGGAAGTGGCACGGATCGAGATGCAGGCCTCGGCCAGCGCTGGAGAGGCGTCACGGTCTATGGTGCAGGTGATGCAGACCATCGTGAAGCATGAGGGCATGCATGGGCTTTTCAAGGGGGTCATTCCTCGTGTCTTCCTAGGTATATGGCAAACGCTCTTCATGGTGACGGGCGCGAAGCTGGTGAAGAACTTTTCGGAATTGGAAGGGGGCAAAAAGTAGGGAGGGGGCGTGACTGAAAACAAATGTGTGCGTGCGTCGACCTTGCTCCATTTCGTTTTTCACCACAGGGTAACTCGAGTATCATCTGTCTTTTTAGTAAGTCCCTCCAATTTTTGCGCTGTGTACACATACATCTGCTAGTGTCATTTGTCTTGAATCGTTTGAATGCTTGTAGGAAACTTAAGCTAGAACAAGCAAATTGAAACAGAAAGACGCGTTGCAATACTTTTGCCAGCTGCCTCGGTCGTCTTATTTTTTCTTCTATCGTTTGCCCATCCATCACACACCCTCCAGCGTGTCCTTACGCACATACGCCGTGCTATTCATTTGCTCCGTCGCTCTGCATTCCTCCTATTCGGACTTTTGCGGATTGTTTTTGATGAGGTAGGCGGCCAACCACTCGATCGGATTGCCAGGCCGCTCCTGCACCAGCTGCGACATGCCGTCCAAAAGAATGGGCACCACCGTCTGATCCAAGTACGCGCGGATGGGCAAGGACTGCACATTCACCTTGTCTTGCTCTTGCTGCGCGGCTGCCGCGGCCGCCGCGGCTTGCTCTACCGTCTCCTTCCTGTCCTCCCCCTCTCCCTGCATGCCGCTTCCATCTGCGTGAAGGGCAGGGGAGGGTGTGTCCTGTTGCGCACTCCCACCGGCACCACCCTTGTCCATGGCTGCCGCTGCCGTCTCGCCCGTTTCGGGTGCCGCTGCCAGCACTGGCTGTGTCTGCTTGTGATGGGAGAAGGGTGGGGTGTATTGTGAGCGCGGGAGACCGCGGTTCTTCTTTGTTCTTCCTCACGCTCGCCTTCTTTGCTTGCGTCCCTAGCGAACCAACCACCAGTCACTCACTTGTTGCATCATCTCGCTTGTCTCCTCCATGCCCTTCCCTTAAATATGCCGGGGTGCTAGCTGGCTCCTGTGGGCAGTGTGTGGGTTGTGTGGGATGTTTGTGAGTGGGCAGCCGCACGAGACCGCATCATCATGATCATCGCTAAAGAAGGAAAACATGAAAACAACGTGCGGCGAATGAAGGAATGCCCTTTTGACGTGTCTTGTTGGCGTGACTACCAGTGCACACAGCGGTAGCGTGGGTTGGAAAGCACAAGTTCAGCTGATTCCACTCATCCATTTACAATCAGCCATAGGGCTGGAAGTACTCAGCAGACTCCACTCGCTCCATCTCCAGCCAGCCGACCTCGCTCCCCCCGCTCCCGCCTCCACCATGCTTCGCGCAACGTCGCACTCTGCATATCTGCACATGACATTATGACCCGCGCAGCAAAAGGTGCTCACGCAAAGTGTACACACATGGAACCACCACCGTCGTGTGTGGTGTTGTAGAGCCTGTGCGCTCTCAAGTCTTCGCTAAATCGCACTCCAAGAGTGCTGCCGCATTGCTCCCATATGTTCTACAATATGCCCCAGCCTCAACACCAGCCCTCCCATCCCCACGCCACCTGTAGGTGAAGCAGCCACGCAACAAGCACGCAGGGCCATGGCTACCACGACGAAATCGACGACGACCGTGAAGGTGGCGGCCACCCAGTTTGCGCCGTCTCGGAAGCTGGAGGAAAATCTGGTCAAAGGCGAGGCCTTGGTGAGGGAGGCCGCACGGCAGGGGGCACAGGTACGTCGTGTATGTGAAGTCGTGGTGGGAGAGAGGCGTTTTTCGAAATGTTTTATAAATGAAGCACTAAATTAACATTTCTTTCCTCTCTTTTCTCCTCCTTCCCCTAAACCCCTAGATCATCTTGCTGCAGGAGCTTTTTGCGGGGCCCTACTTTTGTCAGGAGATGACGAGTGAGTTTTTTGCCTGGGCCGAGCCCGTGGAGGAGAGCGTGGTGGTGAAGCACTTCCAGGCCCTGGCCGCGGAGCTGCAGGTGGTGCTGCCCGTGAGCTTCTACGAGCGGGCGGGCAATGCCTACTACAACAGCGTGGCCATGGTGGATGCAGACGGGACTTTGCTGGGCGTGTACCGCAAGTCGCACATCCCGGACTCGCCCGGCTACCTCGAAAAGTTTTATTTCACGCCGGGCGACACGGGCTTTCGGGTCTGGAAAACGCGCTACGCCACCCTGGGCGTGGGCATCTGCTGGGACCAGTGGTTTCCCGAGACTGCTCGGTGCTTGGCGTTGCAGGGCGCGGACTTACTCTTCTTCCCCACGGCCATCGGCTCCGAGCCCCAGGACGGTACGATCGACTCTCGGGCGCACTGGCGGCGGGTCATGCAAGGCCATGCCGGCGCCAACATGACGCCCGTCATTGCCTCCAACCGCGTGGGCATCGAAAGGCCGTCCTCCAAAGACCCGGACAGCGCCTGCGTGCGCGACTCCTCCATCACTTTCTATGGGACCTCTTTCATTACGGACGAGACGGGGGCCATTGTCACGGACGCGGACGACCACTCTGAAGCCGTGCTGGTGGCTGCCTTTGACCTGGCCAAGATCCGACAAGCCCGCGCGTCGTGGGGCATGTTTCGAGACCGACGCCCGGCTTTGTATAGGCCCCTTTTGACCAAGGACGGCAGCTTGACTGCGCCCTAGAAGGGGGAGAGGGGATGCAAGAGGCGTGGGGTGAATGTGCAGGTAGAGAACGAACCGAAAGAAAAGGAAAAGACAAGTGTGTTTGGAAGCATTATTTATGGTTTGTTTCGATGTTTTACCAGGTTTACTTGGTATCGCGTTTCTTCTTTTTCTTGGCGATCCCTCTGTTGCTGCTCATCCTCAACTTCTGCCTCCAGTTTTTGATTTTGTTTTGCGTGCGCATTGCTCCCACAGGCACCCGACCCTCCCACATACAAGGTGATGGACTAAACTCACTGAATGACGGACCGCGTCGTGTCTCACCCAAGACAAGACGAGGAGACACACGCCGCCGACAGAAGCACACACACATACAAAATTGGTGGTGCACATACATTCGATCCTATTTTCGCTAAAACTGCTGCTGCTAGATGTACACAAAATTGGGGGGGGTGGAGGTGGTGTGGGTGAAGGTGCTTCCTGTCGCTGCTCGCTCAGTAGTAAATAATTGGAGTAGGCGGCGTTATGCGCAAAACTGTTTCTCTCTTGCTGCCGTCCGGTAGGGAGAGGAGGGAGGGCGCTGTCCTATGCCGTGTGCTGCTCCTCTCACCTCTATCTATGACTGCTCAATTGCCCGTATATTTTCTCTCTTGGCACATACAATGTCGCTCACTAACATATCTCTCTACCCATCTACTTGAGCAAATGCATCAAGTCCGAGCGCAGAGCCTCCGCGACCGCCGTTGCCACCATGGAGAAAATTTGCGTTACGAGCACAGCATTTAGGGGTGTAGGTGCTTGGGCATCCGCAGAGTTGGAAGAGGCAGTGGAGCGAGTCATGACATAAAACTTACTTCGCTCCACAAACAGAAGAATAATAGTATCCATGCTCACGACTGTCACCAGTATTTCCCTCTGCTTCCCACTCAGGTCCCGCACCGCCGGGGGGCGACTCAGGAATGATTGCGGTAGCCCCAATCCTCCCAAACTGGAGCTCACTTGCTCCGCCTGGTCCGCCTCGAATGTCAAGAACCCGACAACCCTGTCGCCCTCCGTGGGTTGCGTGGCGCTCGCCTTCGCCTTCTCGCGGGTTGTTGGTGTGGTGGTGCTTGCAGCCGTCGTCGTCGTCGTCGCGTCGAGCTCGGTCTCGGTCAAAGAAGAAGAAGATGCGAGCCCGCGCAGAAAGAATGATCCATTGCGGGAGACTTGCACGGTGGAGGACAGGAGGCCCTTGTCGTTTTTGCGGTGCCCTATCGCGCGGAAGCTTCCGTTCTCATCAATCTCCACCGTGACGAAGCCGCCCAGCTCAGTGCTCAGCTCGTTACTTGTCTTGATTTCCCAGCGGCCTGTATTGAAAAGAGGAGGGGGAAGATGGAAGGAATGAGGGAAATTCGAGAACATGCGGGTGAACACTCGGTGCTTGTAGACAAACAAGGAGGGAGGGAGGAAGGGGCAGAGGAAGGGATGAAGCGGCTGAGGGAGGGAGACCGGGTGCATGTGGTGCTGGTGGGGGAAGGTTCATTCCTTCGAAATGCATTCCTAGGGACAGGTGCAGAAACCGCTCAGGGGCATATACACAAAGAATCGTGGACCTGAGCCCGGAGGATGTTCGTCCCCATCCCTCCTCCATGCCGGGACATACCTGTGTAGAGCGCTGGCGTCGTCGGGTCCAGGGGCAGCAATGACGACGACGAGGGAGAGGTGGAGGAGAAAGACGAGGAGGAGTTGGAGGAGGAGCTTACGCGGGACGAGAAGAGGGCAAGTGGCGGTACTTCCTTCCTGTAAGCAGTAAATCGGGCCGATGAGGAGCAGGTCAGGGCCGATGCAGGGGGGTGGACATGGAGGAAGGCGTCGGAGGCCGGCAGGCTGAGCACCCAGGCGAGTACAGGTGATATCATGGTTGTGTCTGCGTAATAGGGAATAGGGAGGGGATAGTGTGAGGTGGGGGCATTGTAAGTGTGTGTACGGGTTGGCCCCACCAAAATTTCCCACGCGTTCGGAGCTTGGGGTATGTACGTATGTGTTTGTTGAGCCATGTAGTGGGTCAGACGAGAGGCAAGCAAGCAAGAGGAGTGGCCAAGCACCACTGCGGCCTATCCATGGACACAACCCTCTTGTACCACGTGCGGGCAAGACGCCCCTTGGCCCACGGCAACGCGTGAAAAGAGACAACGGCCATATGCAGCCCCGGAGAACACTTCACCAAACGCGACGAAGCAACACCACGAGGCTTCTCTCTCAATGAAGTCCTTCAAGCGCACTATGTCCATGTGGGGGAAGCCTCAGTAACTAGGTTTTCCCTTGCTTATCCTATCTATCTCGTGCAGAAACAGGGCAGAGCATTTTCATTCTCTTTCTCCAGTTTGCTTTCTCCAGGCGCAAAATTTTGCTTTTCCTGCTTTGTCATCGTTATTATATTTACGTGACTCACGCAGAGCCTCGGTACGTCAAACACCTTCGTTGTTCTTCTGACTCAACCTCCTCCTCCGACCTCCCTCCCGCCGCCTTGCCAGCGTCTAATCTAATCTCAACAATCCAATCACCACCCACAAAACCAACACAGGTAATATGAAGCGCACGCTCGTGGCGTCCCTCCGCCAGAGCCGGCTCTACCCCAGCCGCTCCCCGGTCCTCCCCTCGCCCCCACTCCTCAGTGGAGCAGCACGCGCA
>Ga0209390_10006204_pt1 | contig 16219 bp, 22 predicted proteins | sample BON01_FD_187212 | JGI IMG/M metagenome (GOLD analysis project Ga0209390, IMG submission 187212) | Freshwater microbial communities from Lake Bonney liftoff mats and glacier meltwater in Antarctica - BON-01 (SPAdes) (version 2) | ecosystem: Environmental > Aquatic > Freshwater > Ice > Glacier... | reverse complement strand
AAACTAGTTGTTCTACTGATAGTTACTGTACAAGTGATGAAAATTGCTCAAGTGTTAATTGTTATAATTACACCTGTACCTCAAATAGTAAAAATTCGAGTTGTACCGTAAACAATAACTGTTCAACTTACTGTACTGATAATAGTGCTTGCGATAGTGGTAACTGTTTCTGTAAAAATGATGATAGTTCAAGCTGGGGTGGCTGTTGTTGTACAAGTAACAGCACAGGTTCTGATTGTACTATTGACAGTAATTGTTCAAGTGGTTACTGCTACATTCCAACAGGATCGACAACTGGCACCTGTTACTGCCAAACTAGTTGTTCTACTGATAGTTACTGTACAAGTGATGAAAATTGCTCAAGTGTTAATTGTTATAATTACACCTGTACCTCAAATAGTAAAAATTCGAGTTGTACCGTAAACAATAACTGTTCAACCGGTAATTGTTACATCCCAACAGGTTCTACGACTGGTACCTGTACATCTAATGGTGTCGGAGATCAGTGCAATAGTGACAATGGCTGTAATAGCAGTAATTGTAGTACCACCACAGGACTTTGCGTTGATAGTTCAACTGGGTCTGAGTGTACTAAAAATACAAATTGTTCGAGTGGTTTCTGTTCAGCAACCGGAACATGTGAAAGCGATAACACAGGTGCTTCATGTTCGAGCTATAGTCAATGCTCTACGGGCAACTGCTTTTTTTCAAATAATAGTGCAACTGCTGGCACCTGTGAAGCAAATAGCACCGGCAGTCAATGTTCAAGTAACTCTGGTTGCTCTACTGCCAACTGTTATATTCCAAGCGGATCTACCTCTGGTACTTGCCAAAATAATTCTACCGGATCTTCTTGTGACATCAATACAAATTGCAAGAGTGGCAATTGTTACAAAAATGTCTGTACCGATAATAGCACCGATAGTTCTTGTACAAACAACAGCAACTGCTCAAGTGGAAATTGTTACAAAAATGTTTGTACGAGTAATAATACTGGCAATGGTTGTACAACTAATAGCAATTGCTCAAGTGGTAACTGCTTTGAAGATGTTTGTTATAGTAATAGCACAAACAATCCTTGTTATACAAATAGCGCTTGCTCAAGCGGTAACTGTTATATCAATGAAGGTCAAACCAGTGGGGTTTGTGAAAATTCAAGCACAAGTAGTAAGAGTTATTGTAGTGATGATAACAGCGTTTGTGATAGTGGTAACTGTTATTGTTCTGATGGTAACAATAATTCATGGGGTAGCTGTTGTTGCACAAGTAACAGCATTGGTTCTAGCTGCACATTAGATTCGAATTGTTCGAGTGGTTTGTGTCTTATTGCAACTGGATCTTCAACTGGTACATGCACTTGTACAAGTAACTGCTCTAAGGGTGATTATTGTACAAACAACAGCAACTGCGATAGTGGAAACTGTTATAAAGATGTTTGTACAAGCCATGATAAAGGTTATGGTTGTTCAAGTGATGCAGCCTGTGATAGTGGAAACTGTTATAAAGATATTTGTACAAGCAATGATAATGGCTCTTCTTGCACAACTCCTCAAAATTGTTCTAGCGGATACTGTGCTGGTGGTGTTTGTACTAAAGATTAGAGTTAACATGATTTAAATCATCTTGAAAAAAATAGGAAATAACATTTTGAATGTATCTTAATCTATAGGCCCAAAGTTATTTAATTTAAAAAGAGAGTTTAATCAACTAATCGATTAAACTCTCTTTTTAAATGTTTTTCACAATAGAAAATTTTATTTTATATTATAATCCTGCTTTAATTCTTCATAGTTAAAAATCAATAAACCAATAAATACCAATATAATTGATAAAATAAAATTAAATGAAAGTTGTCCATTAAAGAACAAAATTCCAATCCCTTTTGCAAATAAAGTTGCAGTAAAACCGAAAAAAACTACGGATGTTGTTGTGTTTTTCTTTAAAAGATGCGTATTTAAATTGTATGCAATAGCGTATTTAAATACGGCCATAATAATAGCAATCTGTAAAAACTCTTTCATGTGTCCCGATGTAACATATGGTTCAGATTTATCTAAAAATGCATGTAAAAAGCAAAAAAGACTTCCGAAAACCATACAAACCCCATTAATTAAAAATGGTGATATGTTTCGTTTTCTCACTAAAGCTCGGACCATTATCCAGGAAGAAACCGATAATAAAGATGCTGCAAGTAAAGAAAAATTTGCCAAAGTTGAAAATCCAAATTGCGCACTCGTATCAATAATATGAGAAGGACCAAGAAGAATAGGAAGGAATCCTACAAATCCAACACATAACCCTAGCCATTTTTGCCAACTCATATATTCACAAAATAGAAAATAGGAAAATAAAGCTGCAAAAAAAGGTTCCAGATTGTAAAAGAAAGCTGCCTTAGATGCTGGCAAATATTGTAAACCCCACGCTTCAGCTGCATTACACAAATACATGTTGAAAAAACCTACAAGTAATATCAAGGTCCATTCTTTTTTTGAAAGAGAATTGATCTCATCTGAAGAATAGAAAAAAATAAAATAAACAAGTAATGATATTACTCCGCCAAGCAATGTGCGAGTGCCTATCATGAAAACTGGTTGAGCAACTGTGGTTGAAATTTTTGCCATCGTATACATTGAAGCATAGATTAAATTAAGAATGATAAGTGAAATCATATAAAAAACTCCTTGTAGTTGTTTGGACTAAAGTAACAACTGTAGAAACTTTTATTTATTTTACTTAACAGTATAGCACATTTATAATATTTTGTTGAAAATGCTTATTGTCATAATATAATTGAAAATGTTTTTTTCAATTATAAGGTTTCTGAAGAAGAAGAAACTGTTGCACTTTGACTAGAGAAATGAAGTGTTTTTTCTAAAATAAACCTTTACGACATCCGATCCAGCAGATCTTGCGGCTTTGGTATCATAAAGCATAGGATCTGCTTGCAGCAATAAAGTTACATGCAAAGGTCTATTATGAAAAACAGCACAATGCAGTTAAGTAAGACCTCAGTCATCGTATCTATTTTTTTCCTGCATTGTGATGTAAAGACTTTTTAAACATCCGCCTGAGTCAATCGTGATACAATACATACAAGATTACCTGATTCAGTAAATATTCTTACCCCAGCTCCAACCAAACATCGTACATTTTCAGCAATTGTTACAGAAACAATAGATTCAACAAAGGTACTTTAAAATCAAGTTCACTTCAAAATTATTTCTTTTTTGTTTATTTACAAACTAACTTAAAAATATATTTTTTGAGATTCCGTTGACGTGCAAACCCTACCGCTTGATTAAAAATTTCTACCGTAGTATTAATATGTTCAAGAAGTTCGACATTTCTAAATGCTAAAAATACATCTTCATCAGCTATTCCTCCATGATGCTCCATCTGATTCAACAAATCTGTTAATCTGTTATTGTGGCGAAATCGAGGATGAGCAATGTTTTGTGCAGGAGCTGGTGCTTCATCATCTGATGCTTTTAATGAAAATGAATTGGTAATTAAAAATAGCACAACTAAATGAACTTTTAACATTATGAAACTTTCTGTGATTGTTAATAGGTGGGAGTTTTGTCAAAATTCTTGATTTCAGACTTCTTTAATATAACAAAAAAGCTCATGAATAAACATAATGGATCTATTCATAAGCTTTATGATTTTAAATAATAAGGCAACATCTATTGAAAATTTTATTTATTTTGTTTAACAGCGTAGCATGTTTGTAAAAAAATATTCACAGTGCTCATTATCATTTTCTATTTCAGCTAAATTTTGACTGTTAATAAATTACGACATCCGATCATCTAATTCCGATGTTTCATTTAAACTTTGAAGATCAAATGTTTGTATCTCTGCCAGTACTCTATTTTTGTTTTGTGATAATTCATGATACTTCAGGTCAACATCTTTGTGTAGTTCTTTAATCATTTCATCGTACGACTCTACTAAATTTTCTCTCTCGTTATTGTTAAAAAGAGCACCTAAATTATCCACAGCTTCTTTATATTGTTTCATATTTATTTCAGCTTTAATACACTCATAAATTTGTGCATGTCTAATATGAACAGGCATATTAGACTTTTTTGCAAGACAAACATTATATCCTTGATACCTAAAACTAGGGTTTGAGTTTTTCATGGCAAGATATAGTGGTCTAATAATTCGTACACAAAAAATATATGATTATCAGTTGGATTCATACCTGCCAAGTAATAAAGTGATTTGTTTTGAACTTGATCTGCAGTAGCTTCACTGTTTTCTTGAGATGTGTATAAAGATAACGAACAACTCAGCGGTACCAAAAACTATAATTGTTTCACAGAAAAATCTTTATTTTATGTTTTATGAAATTTATTTAATCTTGGGTGCCCAACTATTCTTGTCTTCTATTATTATAATTCGGATATGTCATTATTATCTGAGCTTGAACAGATCGAGCAATTTGTGAATTGCTGATAGAAGCAGGAAGCTCATTTTTTCTTAAAACACAAACATTGCATCCTTCATATCTAGATGAATCACCTGAATTTTGCATACGAAGATACCATTGTCCAAGGCTGCCAGGTGTATTTTCGAATACCTCTAAGACATCAAATCTATGGTTGTCAGTTGGATGAGTTTCTGCTACGTAACAAAGTACTAGAGTCTGATCTTGAGATACGACTCTAGTACTTTGTTTAACTGTATATGAAAATGAAAAACAGCTTAATAATATTAATATATATAATTGTTTCATGAAAATCTTTGTTTTGTGTTTTATAAAATTTATTTAATCTTGGGTGCCCAATTCTTCTTGTCTTCTATTGTTATAATGCGGATATGTCATTCTTATCTGAGCTTGAACAGATCGAGCAATTTGTGAATTGCTGATAGAAGCAGGAAGATCTACATGTCTACTAAGACAAAAATTATAGCGTTCACACCTAAAACAAGGATTTGAATTTTGCATCTCAAGATACAATCGTTCAAGGCCACCAGGCGAATTTTCAAATATTTCAAATACATGAAAGTCATGGTTATCAGCTGGATGAGTGTCTGCTACGTAAAAATGTACTGGGGTCTGATCTTGATACAGAAGAGACTCAGTGTTTTGTTGAACTGTCTCTAAAAATGAAGAACAGCTCAACAGTACTAATATATATAATTGTTTCATTAAAATCTTTGTTTTTTATAATATTTATTTAATCTCTGAGGGTGAAATTCCCCGAATATCTGCTTCGTAGTCCTTGTAAATCATACACTTATAAAAAATTATATGTTGCTAAGAAACAATTAAACTTGTTCAAAGCGAAGCTATGAATGATACCTCGTCAGCTTGCTGCGAGGAGTATTCATTCTTGAGTACTTAACTCTTCTTATCTTCTATTTGATATTTGAGCTTTAATATATCTAACAATTTCTAAATTAGCAATATCTACAGAGAGACTTTCTGCTCTTGCCAGTCGAACATTATAACCTTGATACCTAAATGTAATCCTTGAATTTTGCATCATAACATAGGTGTTCCTAAAACCATCAGGATAATCTTCTGATAATTCAAATAAATTAAATCTATGATTATCAGTTGGATGCGTAACTGCAAGATAATAAAGTGATTCATTCTGAGTTTGATCTACAGTGTATTCAGTATTTTGTTGGACTGTATGTAAAAACGAAATACTACTGAACAGTATTAAAAATATTAATTGTTTCATAAGAAAATCTTTGTTTTGTATTTTATAAAAATTATTTAATCTCTAAGGGTGAAATTCACCGAAGCTCTGCTTCGCAGTCCTTACAAAATATAACTTATAAAAAATTATATGTTACTAAAAGAACAATTAATTTTGTTCAAAGCGAAGCTATGCATGATACCTCGTCAGCTTGCTGCGAGGAGTATTTAATCTTGGGTACTCAACTCTTCATCAATAACACGAACACGCTGTATATCAAGAGCTTTTCCGGTCTCGGTATCGATCTCAACCCAAACACCAGACATAACAACCGGAGGCTTGGTGTCAACAATAAATCGTGATGGCATTTGTGTTAAAAAATTTGGCAAAACACTTTCTTTGGTCATACCAATCATAGAATTTAGTGATCCGGCCATACCAAGATCTGTCACATAAGCAGTTCCGCCCGGTAAAACTCTTTCATCTGAAGTTGAAATATGAGTATGTGTACCTACAATTGCAGAAACTCTACCTTCTACATAAAAAGCCATTGCAAGTTTTTCTGCCGTAGCTTCTGCGTGAAAATCTATAAGAATGATGTTCGTTTTTGATGCAAGATCCTCTAAAATAGCATCGACTGCTTTGAAAGGACAATCTGTGTGTTCTCTCATGAAAACTCTACCCTGCAGATTAATTACACCAACCTTAATCCCATTACAATCAACAACGGTAACACCAGAACCAGGACAAGCTGCCGGAAAGTTTGCTGGACGTAAAAGATCGGTGTTGCTCTCTAAATAAGATTTAATTTCATACTGATTCCAAATATGATTTCCACTCGTAATCACATCGGCACCATTATGTTTGAAAAATTTAACAATGCGAGAAGTTATTCCTCGACCATTATTATTGCTATTTTCACCATTAACAATAACAAAATCAATCTGATGTTCTTCTTTTACTGCTTTTATATGTTTTTGAAACATGCATCTACCAATATTTCCTACAACATCACCTAATAATAATACTCGTATTGTTTTTTTCATAAAATTCTTTCTTGTTCAATTCGTTGTACAAATGTTTTTTGAGCTTTAATAAATTGTTTCATACTATCTATCTGATATTCTATCCAAGTCCTGAGTATCAAAAGATATAATTTGATTAAGTAGTGCATGTCGCATATCTATAGTTTTTTGGCGATCTAAAATTATAGTAGTCGTTAATTTTACAGCATGGTCCAGTATTTCATTTATATCATTGTTTACAGAATCACCTAAAACACCTTGTGTAAAATTCTTGAGTTCTTCTACCATTTTGATATCTACTGCAGTTTTAACACATCTGAAAATTTGTTCTGTTTTAATAGAGGCTGGCAGGCGACGATTTCTTGCAACACGTACATTATAACCGAAGTATGTAAAATTATGTCTTTCATTTTGCATGCGAGCATGCAACTCTCCCAAATTCCCTTGAGTGTCTGCTGGGACTTCTACGATACAGTATTGGCGAGCGTTTGTTGGATCTATATTTGCAATGTAAAACAATGATGGATTTTCAGCTTGACGTATATCAGGAATGTTTTCTTGCATTGAATGCAAAAAGCAGGAAAAACTTAACAACATGATAAATTGTAATGATTTCATAAAAAAGCATTCCATTATAAAAATAAATATATTTAATTTTATATTATTAGATTAAATAAAAAGTAGCATTATTCATAATGCTACTTTTTATTTATATTTTTACCTTGCGTACTCAACTGAACGTTTTTCTCTAATAACGCTCACTTTGATCTGCCCAGGAAAACTCATTTCTTCTTCAATTCTTTTTGCAACATCACGAGCAAGTATCGCTGTCTTGTCATCATCAAGCATATCTTCTTCTATAATGATTCTAATTTCACGACCAGCTTGCAATGCGTATGCTTTTTTAACACCTTCATAGGAGTTTGCAATTTCTTCTAATTTTTCAAGTTTCTTAATGTAAGCTGAGAATGTTTCTCTACGAGCACCAGGACGTGAAGCTGAAATTGTATCTGCAATAACAACAATAGGAGCATAAATACTCTTGTAAGGTACTTCTTCATGGTGAGCTGCAATAGCATTAACTACTTCATCAGATTCACCACAACGTTTTGCAATTTCTGCACCTACAAGTGCGTGAGGTCCTTCGATTTCAGCTGAAACAGCTTTGCCGATATCATGAAACAAACCTGCTCTGAAGGCAATATTACCATCAAGTCCCAATTCTTCTGCAATCATGCGAGAAAAAATTGCAACTTCTTTTACGTGTTGCAATACATTTTGTGTATAACTTGTTCTAAAATTTAATTTACCAAGTAATGTTACAATTTCAGGATGAACACCCTGTAAGTTGAATTCTAAAATAACATTTTTACCATACTCTTGAATTAACTCATCAAGCTCTTCTTCACACTTTTTAACAGTCTCTTCAATACGAGTTGGATTAATTCTTCCATCATTAACTAAACGCTCTAATGATCTTTTTGCAATTTCTCGACGAATTGGATTAAATCCAGCAATTGTAATTGTTTCTGGTGTATCACCAATTACAAATTCCATGCCAGTAGCCATTTCAAGAGATTTTATATTTCTACCTTCTTTGCCAATGATACGACCCTTCATTTCCTCGTTAGGAAGATGAACAACACCTGATGTAATTTCTGTTACCTGGTCAGCAATATAACGCTGCATGACGGTAACTGTAATATCAGCAGCTCTTTTCTTAGCTGTATCACGAGCTTCTAACTCTACTTTTTGAATCCATTTTTCACTAACATGCTTAACTTCATCTTCTAATGTTGTAATCAAAGCTCGTTTTGCATCATCACGAGTCATGTTGCTTAATTGTTCAAGTTTTAAAATAAGATCATCGTATAAAGTTTTCAATCGCGCTTCACTTGCACGAGCAAGATCATTCATTTTTAAAACTTCACGTTCTTTTTGTTGAAGTTCATGACGCAAGTCATCCAAACGTTGTTCTTTTTTACCTAAAGTTTCATATTTGACATTCATTTTATCACGAATGCGATCTTGTTCTATTCTTTCTTGCTTAAGTTCAAGCTCAAACTCTTTACGCTTTGCGTACAGTTCATCTTTTATCTTAAGGTGAATTTCTTTACGTTCGTTTTCGATATCACGTTTAACGTTTTTCCATCTAACAGATGACTGTTCAAGGAGGTCTTGAGCTTTTGTTATCTTTTTTTGAGCAAGATAGAACAGAACTGCTGCTGCAATTACTGTAAGGATTCCTACTGCAATTAATACTATCGCTATCATTGATTATACCCTATTTTCTGTTCGTAAATCTCTACATTTACTATATTTTCGTTATCTTCATAAAATACCTTAAAAAACAATAAGCCAAAAAGGAGAATCCCAATGGCTTATCATCAAACAAATTTATAATCGTTTTTTTAAAATCAGTTTATAAAGAGGCTTCTTCTCGATCAAGAACATTCATAATTCGACTTGACAAACGCTTTTCTTGCTCCATAACAACCTCTATATTGATAGCTCTCATTGCAAGTTTCAAAGCTGTTAATACAGCAATTTTTTTAGAATCAACAGACTCACTAGCATCTGCGATGTCTTGCATTAGATTATCAACAGTTTTCACTGCTTCTAAAATAAGCGTTTCTTTTTCGTCACTTACAACAGAGTAAGTGTCTCCAAAAATACGCGCACGATATTTTTTCGGTTCTGAATCCAGCTTATTCATGATTATCAACTAAAGAATCAATACTTTTAATCAAATCGTCAACAATCATTTTTGTTATCATTTTTTCTTGACTCAGCTCTTCAAGATCTTTTGTCTCACTGACTAAAGAACTTTCAGCTTTCATCAACTGATGCTTAAGCATCTGATTTTCTTCTTGTAGAGTCTGATGCATCTGCTTCAAACTTTTAACCATGTCAACTAATCTAATAACTTTTTCTTCTAAAAGACTTAAATTTAGACTGTGGCTTTCAAGTACATTGACTTCGTTGTTTACAGGCATTGTTTCCATTACACTCTCCTTTATTTTGTGTATTTTTACAAATAAACCAAGTTTCGACATAGTCTAATACTAAAAAACTACCCACGTCAAGACATCGTTAGTTTTTTGTAACCTGAACAACTTTTGCAAATACAGTTGGCTCATAAACAGCTAATTGTGCAAGCATTTTTCTGTTTAAAACAATATTAGCTTTGTTTAAACTTGCAATAAATCTACTGTATGAAACATCAAATTGACGAACCGCTGCGTTAATACGTACGATGTACAATCTACGCATGTTACGTTTCTTTAATTTTCTACCGTGAAAAGCATATGCCCATGCACGTATCAATGTTTCTTTAGCTCTTTTAAAGATGTTTTTACGTTGACCGTAATAACCCTTAGCTTGTTTTAAAATACGTTTGTGGCGTTTCTTAGCGTGTATACCGCCTTTAACTCGTGACATTATCTATATTCCTAAATTTATAATTAATATGGCAACAATCTTAATATTCTAGGTCTATCAACATCACAAATATATTTGTTCTGTCGTAGATCTCTTTTTCTTTTTGTTGTTTTCTTTGTTAGTAAGTGACGACGAAAAGCTTTTGTATACTTAATCGATTTGTCACCTTTTTTAGTAAATCTCTTCTTTGCAGCTGAGTTTGTTTTCATTTTAGGCATAATTAAACCTTACTTTGTTTTTAAATAATAAATTCTTGACCAAAAAGGGCCTGCTTTTAGATCATTTTCTTGTGAAACATTTGCCAAACCTGCATCAATTAATGTTTGATCAACTTGAGCAAACATTTCTGCGCCTCTCTCTTCCTTCATGTGACCAAGACGACCTCTAAATGTTAGAGTTACTTTAATCTTGTTGCCATCTGCTAAAAACTTAATACCCTGATTCATCTTTGTTTGATAATCATGAATACCAATTTTAGGCTCCATCTTGATTTCTTTAGTTTTCACAACCTTTTGTTTCTTCTTGCCTTCAGCAATTTTTTTCTTTTTTGCATAAAGATTTTTGCCGAAATCCATGACTTTAACTAAAGGAGTACCATTTTCTTCAGCTTCATCCAAAAGAACTAAGTCTAAACGAGCTGCTTGTGCTAGTTCTAAAGCTTTTTGTAATGGTACAGTACCAAGATTTTCGCCAGTTGCAGATATTACCTGAACATTTTCTGCTACAATCTGATCATTAATCAGATTTTTACGAGATTTTTTCTTCAATGTAAATTTAACTCCTACAAATCAACTCTATAATTTTAAACGCTTTTATTTGCTTCTTTAATTTTAGACAAAATATCAGCTACAATTTTTTTATCTTCTTTAAAAAGAGCTAAAACTTGTTCGCGACCTTGCGCTAATTTAGCATCACCAAAAGAAAACCATGATCCTGACTGTTTAACTATATTTCTTAATATAGCCATATCAAGTAAATCAAGCTCCTTGCTGATACCTTCATTAAATAGCAAATCAACTTCTACGCTTTTAAAAGGTGGCGCAACCTTATTTTTAACAACTTTAATACGAACTTTGTTACCAAAGGCAACTTCATTCTTTTTCAACGAAGCGATTCTTCGTATATCAAGACGCAATGATGCATAAAACTTGAGAGCTTTACCACCACTTGTTGTCTCTTTTGGTCCAAAAGACATACCGCTAATTGTTTGACGAACCTGATTAATGAAAAGCAAAATAGTATTTGATTTATGCACAATCGAAGCAAGTTTTCTTAAAGCCTGAGACATCAATCGAGCTTGAAGACCAACGTGAGTATCTCCCATATCTCCTTCTAATTCAGCTTTTGGCACCAATGCCGCAACAGAATCAATAACGATAATATCAATAGCACCAGAACGAACTAACATTTCTGCAATATCCAAAGCCTGTTCACCAAAATCCGGTTGAGATATAACTAGATCATCAATAACGACACCTAGTTTTTCTGCATATTTTGGATCCAAAGCATGTTCTGCATCAATAAAAGCACATATTCCACCAGTTTTTTGAGCTTCTGCAATAGCTTGCAACGCTAAAGTTGTTTTGCCAGATGACTCTGGTCCAAAAACTTCCACAATTCGACCACAAGGCAATCCGCCAATACCTATAGCATCATCAATCAAAAGAGATCCAGTAGAAATCGTTTTGATTTCAGTAATAGGATTATCTCCCAATCTCATGAGAGATCCTTTGCCATACTGCTTATGAACTTGAGCGAAAGTAACTTCTAAAGATTTTTTTCGAAATTCTAATTCGTCAACTTCAACATTCTTTTGTTTTGTCATAATGTTTCTTTTATGTCCTTGATCAGTTGATCATTAATTTTTATCTTATTGTTAAGTTTAGCACGTCTATACAAAGAAGCAATAAAACTATCTTTACCTTTGTACTTTGCCTTGCTTGCAAGAGTATTTTCAATAGATGTTTTTTTATCATTAAATATTTTTTCATCTAATGGAGCAATTTCATCTAAGCGAATCAGTAAGCTCTCTGAAGGTGAAATAACATCTATCATTTCACCTTCAGATTGCAATGCTTTAATTTTTTGCATAACTTCTGGGCGACGTAATATAGCAGATTGATCATTGTTACCATTATTATAAGAAAATTCAGCTGATTCTAAATGAGCATTATAACTTTTAGCTATTGCATCAAAACCTTGCTCAGTAGACTCTTTCATTGCTTTTGATGCAATAGTCTCTAATTCTTTATGTGCTTGTTTTTTATAATAATCAGCAGCAATTGTTGATTTAATTTCAGCAAATTGCTTTAATTTTCTTTTTTCAACTTGAGTACATTCTAAAATAATTCCATCATAGCCATCCATAAACACTGCATACTGACCTTGCTCAGTTTGAAACAGTTGCATTGAAACAATGCCAGTTTTTTTAGTTTCTAAACTTATTGATTCTTTCTTTCCATGTTTTTTTTGGATGAAAGTATTTAAAGCTTCATTATTATAACTTGCATTGCTTACCAATCTTTGAGCGTCTTGCTTAAATCTTTTTGCAAATTTTTCATCTGAAAGTTTTTCTTTGATTTTAGAAGTTACTTCAGTTAAAGATTTGTATTTTGCAGGTTTACGCGAAATTCTTTGTAAAATTTCATAACCATTACTTGTTTTGATAACCGGAGAAATATCTAAATCTTTAGCTAATTGCTCAAATGCTGTATTAACTAATATTTTATCATACTCATTACTATCTTTAGCAAAGAAATCTGTTTTTCCAGAACCTTCAAATTTATTTTTTGCTGATTTTATTTTTTTTGCAATATCTTCGAATTTTGTTGGATCTGCTATTAATTCTTCATGAACAGATTGGGCATGCTTTCGCGCATCAAAAGATTCGTCATGCTCAGATGTAAAGAATATTCTACGAACCTGTACTTGTGTAGGTGCTTCTAAGTAATCAGACTTTTTATGATTTTCATAGTAAGAAGAAATGTTTTCTTTTGAAATATTCAAATCATAATGTTTTAAATCAAATTTCCAATAGTGTCCTGCTCTTTTTTCAGATGTTTTATACAAATCACCATGTTCGCCTTTTTTATAAAAGCGCTCTAAGGTTTCATCTGAAACTTTATTCTTTTTAGCTTCGGCTAAGGCTTTTTCTAAAGAGAAAGTTAATACAGAATATTTTTTATCTGCATATTCTTCATTATACTGTGCGGCAACTTCAAATTTGCAAGTGTATGATCCAATCGTTGCTACGCTATACAACAAATTCGCTTTAGCTTCATTTTCTATTTCAGATATAAATCCATCAAATGTACGAGGTGCGATAACTCTTTCGAACATAGCAATATTCAATTGTCCTGATTCCAAGAAGAAATATTCTGGCAAACTTTGTAAAGTTGATGCCAATTGATCAGATAAAATATTCTGAGGAACCGCAAGATTAAGTCCTTGAGATGTATCTCTCATTAAAAGACTTGAAACCATTTGGCGTAAAACATTCTTTTCAATTGGTTCAGTTCGTGGCCAATTAATTCCATTTTCCTTCAAATAATCCATTTGTCTTTGCATAGAAGAAACTGATTGTAACCACTCAGCATCTGTTGATTTTTCATTATAAACTTTAATTGCCCATTTACTTCTATCCCTAAGGTCAAGTGATGACATTCCACCAAAAATCATGACAGCTAAAAATATCCATAAAAATGCCCGGTAAGCATTGCTTTTGAGTGATCGTCTCAACACAGTAATCATAATAATCCTTTTTTATTTAGTCAGTATTTAATTGTCTGAAACTTTTAACTTATTTTATTTTGTATTAACTATTTGAATATCACTATCTTTAATATGCTCAAATCGCTTAACCTTATCAACAACCGACTTCAATTCTTTTGATGAGTTAAATGTAGGGGTTATCGCTTGATACCAAACTTTTTGCTTACCTGATGAAGTTTTACTGACAATAGTTTTTAAAATGACTGGAATGTCTCGTTTTTTTAATCTTGAAACAAACGATTGTGCTGCTCTTTTAGTTCCAAATCCAATCAAGCGTGCATACTGTTTGTTTTCTGTGTCTGTTTTTGTAACTAAAGATTTTTCTTTGTTTTTAACATCTACTATCTTTTCATATTTTTCAGATTTTTTCACAACTGGAATTTCTTTTAAAGAATCCTGAGTTTTGATAGCAAGGCTATCTGAGTTTTCATTGCGAGCAGCAGGCTCTTTTTCTTCTAAAACTTGCTCTCCCTCTAATGGAACTTTAATTTCAGTCTGATCTTCCTCAGATGATTCGAGTGATTGAGTTGTTAGCAAAAAATCAATTTGGTCATGCAAGGCATCTTTTGTAAGTTTTGATGAGAAATCATCAATAATGGTTCGCTTGCCTAAGAAAAAGCCTACGACAAAAACAAATAAACAAGAAAGCAGCATGCTTGCCATGATCATACTTGCTTGTCTTTTAGTAAAAACAATATGGTCTTTATTTGTTGATGCAAAAAAATCGAACGGTTCCATGAAATATCCTTACTTCAAAAATAGTGAAATCCTCTCTGATAACTGCTTTATATATAAACTAAGATCACATAAAGTCAAGTTACATTCCTCAACTTCAAACTTTTCTATGCTGATTTTTTTGCAGTCAAATTGAATGTTTTTAGAAAGTTTTTTCAAAAATGTAAGTTGTCGTTTAGCATAATTTCTTGTGCGCTGTTGAATCAAAGACACTATTTCTGAGAAATCTAATTCTGACAAATCACCCATTAAGTACCCGGCTAATAAATCATATCCTATCATTTTTTTATTGAGTAAGAAATTTACCCAATCCGAATCATCCACAAGTCCCCGAACTTCGTCAAGCCATCCAGAGTCGATCATAGTCAAGACTCTTTGGTCTATCATTTCGTACAATTGATCTCGATCACGAGTTAAGGTAATAAAGTGAAAAGGTGTGAGTGGATTAAAAACTTGTTGAAAATCTGAAGGTTTTTTGCCTTGAGTATGCCAAATAGCAAGGGCTCGAACAACGCGATACTTATCCATAGGTGATATTTTTTCTGCGCGCTCTGGATCAACATCATGGAGCTGTTGCCATAAATCTTGATGCGGTTGCTCTTCAAGTGATTGCATCAAATCTTGAGTTGGTGATACTAAATCGTGAGTGTTGTAAAAAAAAGATTGAATATAAAATGCAGACCCCCCGACAATTACGGGGATATTTCCACGCGACCAAATTTCAGGAATTAATTGCTTTAATTCTTCTCTGAATCGTGGTGCGGTCCAGCTATTTGTATCATCTATAACATCAAAAAAATGATGGTGAACCGTTTGGTTTTCCCAGTCTGGTTTTGCAGTACCAATAGTTAATTCTTTGTAGAATGAACCTATATCAGCATTAACGATCTCAATAGGTAGAGTTTTTCCAAGTTCCAATGCAAAGTCAGATTTTCCGGTTGCGGTTGGACCAGAGATAAGAATGACGAATTCATTATTTAATTTAATCACAATTTCCATTATTTTTTTTTAACACTTCTCTTTTTTCGTCAATTTTTTTCAACATTTCTCTGTTTTTATCTTCATATTTTTTTATGGTATCTAGAACTATGTTGTTATATCCTCGTGATGATGATTTCATCATGATCATAATAATATTTGCCAAGGGTTCTAACTGACTTGCTGGTGAAATAACATGTTTGTTTTTTCTAACGTCCCAACTTGTAGTTATTTCAGTCATTTCACTATTATAACAACGAAAACTACAACTATAAGTAGATTCTTTCAGTAATTCATCATATGGCGCCACAGCTTCAATAAGTTTTCCATAACTAGATTTTAACACTTTGTGGTCTAAAATTGCCTGCATACAGGACTTCCTCAAATTAATTGAAATCGAATGAAAGATTCGATCTAGACGTTCTTTCTAAAAAAGTATAGGCTTCTTTTTTTGTGATCAAACTTAAAAAGGAGCCTATAAGTGTTTGCAAACATATCTTCAAATTACGTAAAAACTTTAGTTTTGTCTACTTCTCATAAAAATTTTACTGCAATGGGACGTTTTAATAATCGCAGTGCTGATACAATTCAACGACAATTATCTCCCGC
>Ga0209390_10006200_pt1 | contig 16227 bp, 12 predicted proteins | sample BON01_FD_187212 | JGI IMG/M metagenome (GOLD analysis project Ga0209390, IMG submission 187212) | Freshwater microbial communities from Lake Bonney liftoff mats and glacier meltwater in Antarctica - BON-01 (SPAdes) (version 2) | ecosystem: Environmental > Aquatic > Freshwater > Ice > Glacier... | reverse complement strand
TTGAAAAATGGACTTCAGGATTTCTCGTTTGTACTCAAATCTGGTACGGCTGATGGTGCAGATGAGACACTTTATTGGATAGGTTCTGCGAATGGCGATTGGATAAATCCCTTAAATTGGTCACTTGATTCCAATGGTCCAAGTGCAAATCGTATTCCTGATATTGGTACACGAGTTGTTTTTGAAGGTTCAAATTCAGGCGCTGTGACAGTTAATTTCCCTGTTGACGCAAATGCCTTTAGCATAAATTTATTTGGTAATCAATTGGTGAGTTTTGATCTTAAGGGCAATTCAATTGTGCTTTCCAATGGCTTAAGAGTAAGTAATCAGGTCACATCAATAAAAAATGGTAAGCTTATATTTGCTAATCAGACTGTCAATGACCAGTTGGTCGCACTAGGTGAGGCTGTTTTTGATGAGGTTGAACTTCAGTTCAATGCTGGAAGTTGGCAGATCCTTGAAGCGGGGAAACTGGATCAATTAACTATTTCCAATGCTAATGTTAGAACTGGATTTTCTACTCTTAAACTTAATAAATTTGCGATGTTAGGTCAGTCGAGTCTTATTGGAGAACTAAATACAATTGAAGTATCTGGTGATTTCAATATTGGGGCCACTGTTACCATCAAGGAAGGCATAGCATTAAAATTTAATGGGACGACGGGTAATTTTGAAAATAATTCTTCGTTAGATCTTAAGTCTCTCGCCATAACTTCAGGTACGTTTATTTTAAATACAGGAGGATTTAAAAACTTAAGTCTAGTTGGAGGAAAAGTCCTTCAGAAAGTTCAACGTATCCAAGTCGACTCGCTTTCTGTAGGCGCTGGTTCCGAACTTGATTTAGATCAAGCTGGAGAAATTATTATTTTGAATTCGATAGCTGTCTCAGCTACCACTGAATCGAAAGCATTGATTACGGCCTCAGGCAAAGGAAAACTAACACATAACCTGTATAAGAAATATTGTTTTGAAAATCTCAGTATTTCCAATGTTGATCATGAGGGTAAGGCAATCATTAATTTGGGGGTCAGTGCTTCAGTTTCAAATGCAACAGGCTGGTTAAGTCAAAATTGTGCAGCTGTTCTATTTGCCAATTTTAGTAGCAATTTCAATTGTGTAGGAGCAGCGATCTCTTTCGAAAACCTCAGTGAGGGTTCGATCTCTTCCTATGTATGGGATTTTGGAGGGAAGGGAACTTCAACTGAACGGAATCCAATCTTTGTATTTGACCAAGCAGGGGAGGTCAATGTGAAACTGACAATTTCTAATGCTTCTGGTTCAACGGTTTTCGATCAATCAATTCAAGTAGGAGAAAATGAATTAGCCAAGCCAACGATTGTGGTCAATGGAAATGTATTGACTTCACAACAACCAGGCACATCGTATCAGTGGTATATCAATAGCAAATTGGTCGAAGGAGGAACGAGTAGATCACTTGAAGTTATGGAGGATGGATTATATCAAGTGGCTATTTTCAGTGATATATGTAATCGAATCTCTGATCCAATTGTGATCTCAGCGATCCCAGACCAAGAAGTCGAGCTTAGTAGATTTGGAGTTTTTGTAGGACCTATTCCAACTTCGGATAAATTGAATATTACTATCTCGAATGGATACCGTGGCCGACTGTTCCTTGAAATATTGGATATGGCAGGAAGAAGTTACCTGATCAATGAGTCAACAAAAACTGAAGAAGAAGTTCAACTGGAAATGAGACTAAATGGTCCAGCAGGATTGTACATTCTAAAAATTCAAACCAATAATTTGATTTTATATAAAAAAGTAATTAAATATTAAAATGGGGAAATCGTTTATTATAGCGGCTTTATTTTGCTCTCAGGGAGCAATGGCACAAATTTCTAATATCAATTTAAATGGTGCACCCGCGAGACTATCGAGCTATACCGAAGTCGATGGTTCGCCATACTTATTTGAAGATTGGTCTAGAGCAGATATAGGTACGACTAATGCTGGGGTGAAAGAGAATGTAGCCTACCGATTCAATGTTCATGATAATGAGTTAGAGGTCATCAATGAGGCTGGGAATACCATATTTTTAAATAAAGATTACTTGGAGTACGCGATGTTGGAGCGACCTCCAATTCTGATAGCAACTGGAGCTCCTGGGATGTTGCCCAAACTATTGGTGAAAAAGGGGTTTGAGTTTATACCGGGGATTGGTCCAAAAGATTTAGTAAACGTGATTGCAGAAGGTACCAAGTATACACTTATTCGTAAATTTTATACAGATCTTGTGACTCCTCCTAAAAATACCTATGCGCCTACTCCCGGCCGAATGTTCGTTTATGAAGAGACTTTCTACCTTATCGATTCGAATGAGAAAGTGGAGACTGTGAGAGCGCGAACGAATAATATCCTTAAATCTTTGAAAGATTCAGATAAGGAATTGGCCAAATCGATCATCAAAGAAAATAAACTTGATCTAAGCAGAGAGGATCATCTTGTAATCTTCTTTCGAAAGTTGAATAGTGTCTAATAGTAAGGGCCTGATAATTATCAGGCTTTTTTGTTGAATCTACTTTCCAGTAAAAGTCTAAATCTACTCTTCTTTTCCATAACTTTGCAGCCTAATTGAGAAGGTATGATTTACGTTTGTAGAAAAGAGGATTTCAATGCGGCCCATAAACTTTGGAATCCAAATTGGACTGAAGAAAAGAATTTTGAGGTGTTCGGACCCTGTGCTAATGTGAATTGGCATGGTCATAATTTTGAATTGATTGTGATGGTGAAGGGACTTCCTGATCCTAATACTGGGTTTGTAGTGGATTTAAAGGCGCTAGGTATGATTGTTAGAACTTTGGTGATTGATCGTGTTGATCATAAAAACCTCAATGTTGACGTAGACTTTATGGAGGGGAAATTGGCTAGTTGTGAAAATCTTGTCATGGAATTTTGGAAGATCTTGGAGCCAGCTGTGAAGGAAATCACAAAATTTGGAGGGCTTCACAAATTGACTCTCTATGAGACCCCGAGGAATTTTGTAGAGTATCTGGGAGAATAGATTTAAAATAATGGATTAAGTGATTACGTACGATTATGTCAGTAACCTTGTATTCTTTGCGTAACTGTCAGGTCACTCGCATCATTGCGGATAATCATAACAGATTATTTGAATAGATGGGTTAGGTTTAGACCTGCTCTTTTTTATTAGTTTAGATAGGCTTGATTGGACAGAGATCAACTGCTACTTCAAACAATTCAAAAGTTGAATTCAAAAAAAATATATATTATTTCAGGGGAGCGATCAGGGGATCTTCATGCATCTAACTTGGTACTTGCCTTAGGGGAATTAGATTCTTCACTCTCTTTTCGGGGGATGGGAGGAAGCTTTTCCTCCCAAGCGGGAGTAGAACTTACAGTAGACTACGATGAAGTAGCCCTAATGGGCTTTTTAGAGGTAGTTTTAGGCTTTAGAAAAGTCCTAAAATATCTGAAATTGATCAAGCAGGATATACTCTCCTTTAAGCCCCAAGCAATCATTTTGGTAGATTATGGGGGGTTTAATATGAGGATTGCAGCCTTTGCAAAAGTAAATCGGATTCCTGTCCACTATTATATTCCTCCAAAAATATGGGCTTGGAATCAAAAAAGAGCGATTAAACTAAAAGCGATTACTGATCATATTTATTCCATTTTACCATTTGAACCTATTTTTTTTAAAAAGTTTGGGCTTGATGTCACCTATGTAGGAAACCCGCTTCGGGATGAAATCAAAAAATTTACACCGCATAAGTTTTTCCTTCAAAAAAATGAGCTGAGCTACAAGCCCATAATTGCATTGCTTCCAGGAAGTAGAGCACAAGAGCTCAAAGCGATGCTAGAGCCTATGCTAGAGTTGGTCAAAGAATACTCGCAATTCCAATTCGTTATTGCGGGAGTCGAAAATCTAGATTCTAAGCTTTACCTAGCAGCAAAAACTGCTGGTATTCGGGTTATTTTCAATCAAACATACGATTTGCTTACTCATGCTTTGGCCGCTGTAGTCACATCCGGTACCGCTACGTTAGAGACTGCCCTATTTCGAGTACCGCAAGTTGTAGTATACCGGACAAGCCCAATTTCATATATCATTGCAAAAAATCTGATCCGAGTCCCTTTCATATCACTTGTCAACCTTATTGCAGATAAAGAGGTAGTAAAGGAGCTGATTCAAAATGATTTTTCTATGGAAAATTTGCGCATTGAGCTTACTAGAATCCTCTCAAATCAAGCGGTAAAAGTTGCCATTTATCAGAGTTACGACTTAATTCAGGAGCGATTAGGTAATGAAAGCGCTTCAAAAAATACAGCAAGATTGATTATGAATACTTTTCAAAAATAAACCCTGATCGATGAGATCAGGGTTTATCTAGTTAGGCAACTTGAAGTTGTTTAAACTTTGATTTATCAAATTTACTCCTTGCATAGTCTCCGTCAATAACCAATTCTTTAATAGAATTATCAGACGGTAATTCATACATGGCATCAGTAATAATCGCTTCACAAATTGATCTTAAACCTCTGGCACCCAAGTTATATTCCACAGCTTTTTCTACAATGAAATCTATTCCAGTTTGCTCAAAGGTCAAAGTCACATCTTCCATTTTCATCAGTTTAGCATACTGTTTTACCAGTGCATTTTTTGGTTCAGTGAGAATTAGCCGAAGCGTATCCTTGTCCAAAGGATCTAAATGAGTAAGAACAGGGAGTCTACCAATTAATTCTGGAATCAAACCAAAAGCTTTCAAATCTTGTGCGGTTACATACTGCAGTAGATTTTCTCGATCTGCATCTACTTTAGCTGTGGCTTTGCTGAATCCCATAGGTTGGGTATTCAAGCGCTTACCGATGTGCCTAGTGATTCCATCAAATGCACCACCACAGATAAAGAGAATGTTTTCTGTATTTACAGCAATCATTTTTTGGTCGGGATGTTTTCTTCCACCCTGTGGCGGTACATTTACTATTGTACCTTCAAGTAGTTTGAGTAGTGCTTGTTGCACACCCTCACCACTTACATCACGTGTAATGGAGGGGTTATCTGATTTCCTGGCGACTTTATCCAGTTCATCAATGTAAACTATCCCTCGTTCTGCTGCCTCTACATTATAGTCCGCTGCTTGTAGAAGTCGCGTTAAAATACTTTCAACATCCTCCCCTACATAACCAGCTTCTGTAAGCACCGTGGCATCAGCGATACAAAAAGGAACTTCGAGTGTTTTTGCCAGTGTTTTTGCCAAATAAGTCTTGCCAGTGCCAGTATCACCTACCATAATGATATTTGATTTTTCGATCGTTACATCATCTTTTTCATCTTTTTGAAAAAGCCGTTTGTAATGATTATAAACTGCCACTGTAAGTACTTTTTTAGCATCTTCTTGCCCAATCACATATTGACCAAGATACTCCGTTAGGTCTTTCGGCTTTTTTAATTTGAACTTTGGCTTGACACTAGGCTTTGTAGTTTTCTCGTCTTCACCTAATATCAAATGCGCCTGATCTATGCAGTGATTGCAAATATGTGCCGAAATACCTGACACCATTAGATCCACGTCCTTTTTATTTCTGCCACAAAATGAACAGGTTACTTGAGCCATTATTATGATTTTTTTGCTAAAACTTCATCAATTAGACCATATGCTTTAGCATCTGGTGCTTTTAACCAATAATCTCTGTCAGAATCATTTTCGATTTCTTCATACGTTTTACCTGTGTGATTTGCCAGGATCTGGTACAATTCCTGACGCATTGAAAGTATCAGTTTAAGTGAAATCTCCATATCGGTAGATTGTCCCTGCATTCCGCCTGATGGCTGATGAATCATCACCCGAGCGTGCCTCAATGCTGAACGTTTGTCTTTGGCACCACCTGCAAGCAATACTGCACCCATGGATGCTGCGATTCCCGTGCAAATCGTTGCAACATCCGGGCCGATATATTGCATGGTGTCGTAGATTCCCAATCCAGCAGTCACTGATCCACCCGGACTATTGACATACAATAAAATATCTTTCTTAGAATCTACTGACTCTAAAAATAGTAATTGTGCCACGATAACGTTGGCAACATTATCATCAATTCCCGTTCCTAGAAATATGATACGGTCCATGATTAGGCGAGAAAAAACGTCGATCTCTCTAAAATTCTGAGGACGTTCCTCAATGACGGACCGTGTCATATTCTCAATATGCTGTGTATACTGGTCAAAAGCTGTTCCACTGACGCCTTGATTGTGAATGGCGTATTTTCTGAATTCTTCTTTGTTTATCATCTTTCTAGTGTTGTAGTTAGTAAAAATAAAAAAAGTCCTTTGCCAAGGACTTTTTCTTAATTCTTTAAGGAAATTATTTTGTTAAAAGTTCCTTGAATTCATCAATACTCACTTCTTTTTCGATCAATTCAATCTGTTTCTCTACAAATGAAAGAACCTTATCATTTTGAACCGATGTAAGCATATTCATGTAGTTTTGTCCCTCTTCACCTTTTAAATAATTATCGACGAACATATCCATGCTACTCTCCATCTGTGCGCCTAGGCCAGAAGATGTGAATTGCTCACGTACCATTAATTTTGTTTTTTCAAGTACCTCTTCATGTTCAGCCTGAATTTTATTTTCGGTTGCAACATGATTTGAAATCAATGACCATATCAACTGTTTTGCATATTGTGGAAATTCTTTTTCTACTTCTTCAACAGTGACTTTACCTTTATTCGATTCAAGTAACCATTCCTTCAGGAAGGCTTCAGGAAGTTCAATATTAGCGTTAGTTATTAATTCTTTTTTTATCTCATCAACACTGAATGCTTTCGATTCACGATTATAATTGCTTTGCAGGGTTTCTTTTACTTTGGCAATAAATTCTTCTTTCGTAGAAACTAGATCTTGGCCGAAAACTTTGTCAAAAAATTCTTGATCCATTTCAGCCTTCTCGGTTCTAGTTATATTCTTAACTTCAAATGCCAAAACACCACTGATTTGATCAACCTCTTCTGAGTCAAGTCCAAAAATTTCTTCCAATTGATCTTTTTTTATGTCTTCGTCTTCAAAGTCAACTACCACATTTTTACCAATTCCGGTAAACTTCGCTGCTAGCTTTTCGGTGATTTCATTGAGATCCAAAGAAACTGATTTTTTAAAACCTGAAGCTTCGCACGTTAAGTCTCCATATATCGTATCTGTGCGCTCACTCACATCTGGATTGGTACTATTTCCGTATTCGGAAACTAGGTTTTCTAAGGTTTCGTCTATTAATTTTTGGTCTACTATTATGCTGTAGCTCGTTGCCTTGATATTTTCAAAAAGTAATTGGACACCCTCAATGAATCCAATTTTGTATTCAAAATCAAATTCTTTTTGTGTTTTCCATTCGATTTTATCTTGTTGATGCGCGATAGGTAGCGGGTCACCTAAAATCTTGAAGGGCTGTTCTTTCAAGTAGCTATTTAAAGATTCGCCAAGTATCTTATTAATTTCCTCTACTAAAATTGAAGTACCGTACATGTTTTTCACCATGGATACAGGCGCCTTGCCTGGCCTAAATCCTTTGATAGTTGCCTTTTTTACGTAATCCTTTAATTTAGCTTCTACTTTAGGTTGGTAATCTGTCTCTGATAATTTAATTTTAATTGAAGCTTGATTTACAGAATGCTTGTCTAATGTGATTTCCAATGCGCTAATATTTAAATGAAATTAAACTAAAAACCCTCAACCACGATGCTGTAAACAGTCTTGTGATTGAGGGTTATGTAATCGTACGGATAGAGGGACTCGAACCCCCATGCCTCACGGCGCTAGATCCTAAGTCTAGTGCGTCTACCAATTTCGCCACATCCGCAGTACATCTCAAAATTTGTGAAAGACTTTTCCTTTCTATTTCTGATTATGAATGCAAATGTAATTACAAAAAATTCTTTTGCAAGAACGAACGGAGAAAAAAGTTAAGAAATTGAAAATGGTTAGCCTATGACTTGTTTTTTATGTTACTTTTCTAAAGTATGGTACAAGTAGATTTAGAAGAAGAGCGAAAAGAAATATTAAAGCGTTACCGAAGGCTGCTTAAGCAAGCAAAACCTTCTTTAAAAGACGGTGACGCCAAATTAATTAAGAAAGCTTTCAATATTTCCATGGAAGCCCATAAAGACATGCGTCGGAAATCGGGTGAGCCTTACATTTATCATCCCTTGGAAGTAGCTCTTATTTGTGTGGAAGAAATCGGCTTGGGAACTACCTCTATTGTTGCTGCGCTTCTACATGATGTAGTGGAAGATACGGATTGGGAATTGGAGGATATGGAGCGCGAGTTTGGTTTCAAGGTCATGACTATCATTGATGGGCTAACCAAAATAGCGGGAGTTTTTGACTATGGCAGCTCTCAACAAGCGGAGAATTTCAGAAAAATGCTCCTCACCCTCTCTGATGACGTACGTGTGATTTTGATCAAGTTAGCTGATCGATTGAATAATATGCGAACGCTTGACAGTATGCCAAGGCATAAACAATTGAAGATTGCTTCTGAGACCATGTACCTATACGCCCCATTGGCACATAGGCTCGGGCTCTATTCCATTAAATCTGAGCTGGAGGACTTGTATCTAAAATATACAGATACTTCAAGTTATGAAGATATAGTTCAAAAAATAAATGAGTCTAAATCTTACCGTAATAAGTTCATTAAAAATTTTATCCAGCCGATTGAGGAGGAGTTGATGCGGCAAGGACTAAATTTTGCAATTAAAGGCAGACCAAAATCAGTATTTTCGATTTTCAACAAAATGAAAAAGCAAGGGATTCCTTTTGAAGAAGTTTATGACCTATTTGCTGTCCGAATAATTCTAGGAAGTGATGTTGAAAACGAAAAAGCAGATTGCTGGCAAGTTTATTCAATTGTCACTGATTTTTACAGGCCCAATCCTGACCGCCTGCGAGACTGGATCAGTATTCCAAGGTCGAACGGTTATGAATCGCTCCACACAACTGTTATGAGTAATACTGGGCAATGGGTAGAAGTACAGATCCGGGCTAACCGCATGGACGATATAGCTGAGCGTGGCTATGCCGCTCACTGGAAATATAAAGATAAAGAAGGTTCAAAATCGCCAAAGGGATTAGATGATTGGATCACTCAAGTTCGAGGATTGCTGGAATCAAATGATGGAAATGCAATCGAATTCATGGACGATTTCAGAGGCAACCTTTTTCACGAGGAAGTTTTCGTGTTCACACCCAAAGGCGAACTTAAAGTCTTACCATCTGGATCGACTGCCTTGGATTTTGCTTTTGAAATTCATACTCAGGTTGGTGCCAAATGTATTGGAGCGAAAGTAAATCAGCGTTTGGTTCCCATTTCCCACAAGCTCAAAAATGGAGATCAGGTGGAAATTCTGACTTCAAATAAACAGAAACCAACAGAAGATTGGCTATCAATAGTAGTTACTTCCAGGGCTAAGGCAAAGATAAAAGATGCAATTCGTGAAGAAAAAAAATCATCTATTCTCGATGGAAAAGAAATAGTGCAGCGAAAGTTGAAGCAAATGAAAATGGAATTTAACTCCGAAAACATTGAAAAACTTCGTGCATTTTTTGAATTGAAGACCGCAAATGAATTTTACTACAGAGTCGGAAAAGGCACAATTGATCCTACCACAATCAAGTCATTCAAAGAGTTCAGAGAAACTCAAAAACTTAAGAATAAGGTGATTCACGAGAAAGTAAAAGATGAGTCCTCTTTTACTAAAGAAATAAAAAGTCTCAAAGGTCCTGACCATGATCAGCTTTTGATCGGGGATGACATGGATATAGTAGACTATGTGCTGGCGAAATGCTGCAATCCAATACCAGGAGATGATGTATTTGGTTTTGTGACTGTCAATGAAGGAATAAAAATACATAGAACCTCATGCCCAAATGCGTTGGAACTTCTGTCAAGTCATGGAAATCGGGTCATCAAAGCAAGATGGACAAGTCAAAAAGAAATTGCATTTCTTGCTGGTTTACGATTCGTTGGTACGGATAGGGTTGGTCTGATAAATGACTTGACAAAGGTGATTTCAAATGAACTAAAAGTAAACATGCGATCGATAACCGTAGACTCTGATGACGGTATCTTTGAGGGTACAATTAAATTGTATGTAAACAATACCAGCCATTTGGATAAATTGATCTCAAACCTTGCCAAGGTAGAGGGTATATTAAAAGTAGCTAGGTTTGATTGAGCCTTTGAATCTTTTCTAGCCCACTAGAGTTATATTTGAAAAAAACGCTGCAAATGCCTTTAAATAATACCCATTTCGAAGAGGTTAAGAAAATTTTTACTGCTTATTTGGAAACCGAAAAGCTCAGGAAAACTCCCGAACGCTATGCAATTCTTGAAGAAATTTACAGTAGGGGGGGGCATTTTGATGTGGAATCGCTTTATATCAGTATGAAAAATAAAAATTATCGAGTTAGTAGAGCGACAGTATATAATACTCTCGATTTACTTGTCGAGTGCGATTTAGTAACCAAACATCAGTTTGGAAAGAATTTGGCTCAGTTCGAAAAATCATATGGGTATAAGCAACACGATCACTTAATCTGTATTAATTGCAATGAGGTATTAGAATTTTGTGATCCCAGAATTCAAAATATTCAAAATACAGTTGGAGATATTTTGAAGTTTAAAGTGCTCCATCATTCACTAATTCTGTACGGGAATTGCAATAACGACTCTTGTGAAAATAAAAAAACAAAAGCCTCATGAAACTGACATATAATTCAAGCAAAGACGAGTTGGCTAATTATCTCTTCATACAAGGGGACTTAATCGGTGATGCAATAGGCCCAAAATTGGTGGAAATTGTTTCTGATGCAATTATGGATGGTGCGCGAACTTTTGTCATCGATCTTAGTGAAGTTAGGTACATAAGCTCTAGCGGGATTGGGCTCCTAATTACCATGCTTACCAAAATGAGAAATGTAGGTGGAGAAGTTTACCTCACGGAACCATCAGAGCACGTTAAGAAGCTATTAATCATCACTAAACTGAACAATATATTTACTGTCTTTGATTCATTGGGTGATTTTAAAAAGTTTCAAATTTCTTGATTTTATCTAAATTATTTTTTTTTGAAATTTATATAACTGGCAGACTCTAATAATAAAAACCTTTTAATCCTTGGTTTTGTATTGGCTAATCGCAAATTTCGCAGTTTTAAAAGACTAGTGTAACCGAATATACCGCACATCAAATGAAGATGGATGTACTTCTGGGTCTCCAATGGGGAGATGAAGGAAAAGGAAAAATTGTAGATGTTTTAGCTCCTAAATATGAGATCGTAGCACGATTTCAGGGTGGGCCAAATGCTGGACATACGTTAGAATTTGATGGGATAAAGCATGTCCTTCATCAGATTCCATCGGGGATATTCAGGCCTCAAATCCTTAATATTATTGGGAATGGAGTAGTATTAGATCCGACTGTCCTGAAAAAGGAAATTGATGGATTAAGTAAATTCCCCATAGATTATATGAAGAATTTGGTAATCTCCAAGAAGGCTACAATCATAATACCTACTCACAAGCTTTTGGATGCAGCAATGGAAACTGCAAAGGGGGATAAAAAAATTGGTTCTACCCTGAAAGGAATCGGACCTACTTACCAAGATAAAATCGGTAGAACTGCCTTACGGGTTGGTGATATCTTAAATCCAGATTTTCATGAGAAATATCAAGCTTTAGTCGAAAAGCATAAAACAACACTTTCGTTCTACAATCATTCCACTGATGCGTTACCAGAAATGGAAGAGCAGTTTTTTGCTGCTGTTGATTTTTTCAAAACGCTAAATCTGATCGATAGTGAATATGTTGTTAACGATGCACTAGATTCGAATAAAAGAATCTTAGCGGAAGGTGCGCAAGGCTCACTCTTGGATATTGACTTTGGTTCCTATCCATTCGTGACAAGTAGCAGCACCATGACTGCTGGGGCATGTACAGGATTAGGTGTAGCTCCATCCAAAATAGGAGAGGTGTTTGGCATATTCAAAGCGTATTGTACTCGAGTTGGTAGTGGGCCTTTTCCGACCGAGCTTTTCGACGATATGGGAGAGGCAATGCGAAAGGAAGGAAATGAATTTGGAAGCACCACTGGCCGTCCTCGCAGATGTGGTTGGTTAGATCTTCCGGCCTTGCGTTACTCAATTATGATCAATGGGGTCACACAGTTATTCATGATGAAAGGCGACGTACTTAATATTTTTGAGGAAATCAAAATATGTACGCACTATGAATTACCGACAGGTGAGCGTATTGATCGCTTGAGTTTTGAGATTTCTGACTTGGACGTAAACCCAGTATATCAATCGATGAAAGGCTGGAATACGTCGTTAAAAGGAATTAGAGAATATGATGACTTTCCAATTGAATTAAAAGACTACGTTGCCTATTTAGAAAATGAGCTGGGAGTTCCAATTAAATTGGTCTCCATCGGTCCGGACCGAGAGCAAACTATATTGAGATAAAAATAAAAGCCTTTCAACACAAATTGAAAGGCTTTTTTGTATGCTTATATTTCAAATTATTTTTTTGATATTCGACCAATCCAAAAAATCTAAGATGCGATCGCTGTCGCTTATTTTTATTTATATACTCATCATTCAAAATTCCTATGGCCAGATAGGATTTCCTTATTGTGAGTCTTTTGACGGCTCCTCGATTCAGGAGTCTACGGTATTTGGTGGTAATGCCAGATTAATCGATGGGGTTTTACGACTAACTGAAAATCAAACCAACCAGCGTGGCTATGTGTATGTCGATATTCCTTTCCCTTCTGTATTCGGGATAAAGGCTTCTTTTGAATATTTCAGCTACGGTGGAGATGTTGTAAACAGAGCCGACGGTATTTCTTTTTTTCTTTTTGATGCCGATGTGCCGGTATTTACTGTTGGGGGGTTCGGAGGTTCTCTTGGCTATGCTCAAAAGGGAAATGATCCAGGTCTATCAAGAGCTTACATTGGGATAGGTTTTGATGAGTTTGGGAATTTTGGAAATACAGTTGAAAATAAAGTAGGAGGTTTTCTTGGCGCTGGTACCGACTTAGTACCAGATGCAATTGCAATCAGAGGCCCGGGTAATGGTACTTCGGGCTATGCTTTTCTGGTTGGTCGGAAAACTATGTCACTTGACAACGATGGGCTCAATCCTGATAGTCAATTCCCGATCAGTTCTGGCGGGACAGGTACGCAGCGCGTGACTGATCCTAATCAGTCAGGATATCGAAAAGTGTTTCTAGAACTTCAACCAAAACAGGATAAAACCGGATATTTTGTAACACTCCAGATGATGGTGACCACTGCACAAGGACAGCCTCGAATGGTGACAATTTTTGATGGGCCATACGATTTTCCAGCCCCAAAAAATCTTAAAATTGGATTTGCAGCTTCGACAGGAGGATTTACCAACTATCATGAAATTCGAAATCTGCTGGTGGAGGTGTCCAATGATGAAGCTTTGGAAGATCCAAAAGGGGTGGATTTTGATGAAATTGCATCCTGTGAAGGACAGGAAAACACCTATTTCATCACTGATGAGGAGGTGGTTTTACCAAACGAAAGTAGCGTGATTCGTTGTTTGCAGTTTTATGCTTCCTTGGAAGATATTGAGGAAGAGTCAGGAGATGTTTGTTCTCAGGCGAAGTGTCGAGAAGAAAATAGAATATTGGAACTTTCCCAGGGTACATTTAAGGCAGGGGATGTTGGGGGAGAGTTTACTTTTTTTCCTAATCCTGGATTTACCGATCAGCAAGTTACCGTTTACTACTCCTTGACAGATTCCTACGGAAAAAGCTCTTCAGGAAATTCGATGACTCTTTTGATTCAAGATTCACCCGAGCCAATTACTCTTCGAATTACTGGAAATCAAGAAACTGAAAATGAAATTATACGACTTTGCAAAGGTGAATCGGGGGTTTTAATTGGATTGGGAGAAGAAGCTTATTCCCGTTTCGAATGGTTTCGAGACGGCGAATTGGTGCAAGGGGCTGATCAAAATACCTACACAGTAACTGTATCGGGAGAATATCAGATTTTTGGGTACAATCGAAAAAATTGTGCGGCAAAATCCAATATTATCATAATCGACTATCCGGAATTGCCTCTATTTATAATTTCTAATCCCACAGTGGGCTGTACTCCTGGTCAATCAGTAGATGTTACGACTTCCATCTCGGCGTTTGATTTGACTTCTTTTGATTACTTACTAAAAGGGCAAGGTCAGGAATATAGAAATGAGGCATTGACAAGCATAAGCTTATCAGGTGTATTTGAGCTATTTGTGAAATACAAAGATTTGGACTGTTACGGAGAGCCATTACAGTTGGAAGTCGTAATTCTCGACCAGCTATTGGAGGTGAATTTTGACTTTATGGTAGAAGGGACAGATATCATAGGGGATGAGCAGGGAGGAATATTTCCTGATGATCCGATCCAATTTACAGATCGATCTGATTCCAGGGCAGTCATATGGAATTGGGATTTTGGTAACGGTGCTAGTTCCAATGAGAGAAATCCGATTCATATTTTTGGTAAAAAAGGGCAATTTGAAGTCCAATTGGCAATAACTGATCAATATGGTTGTATACAAACTATTACTAACCTAGTATCAATCACCAGAAGCTATCGAGTCATGTTTCCTACTGGATTTACTCCTTTGGATGCCTTAAATCAAACATTTGTGCCAAAATTTAAAGGAATCAACAAACTGGAGTTTATGATTTTCAATTCTTGGGGTCAACTTATCTTCCGCATTGATGAACTTACTACCGAAGGTTGGGATGGTAAACTCAACGGTGAGCTACTTGATTCAGGGTTTTACTTTTTTAGATTCAATGCAGTGGCCATAGATGGAGAGAAAGTGGTGGAAGAGGGCAAATTTAAACTGATCAGGTAATGAGTCGAATAGTTTTACTGATTGCTTTTTATTTTGTTGGAACAACCTTGTTTGGTCAGGATGTCCAATATTCCCAATTCTATGCAAACCCACTTTATTTAAACCCTGCATTTTCAGGAGCGACAGGACTTACGCGGGTTGGGGCAAATTTCCGAACGCAATGGCCATCATTGAATCAAAGCTTTGTGGCTTATTCCGCTTATGTGGACCATTTCTCAGAACGGTATAATTCTGGCTTTGGGGTCTTGATCAACGGTGCAAAAGAGTCATTTACACAGAGCCAGAGTTTTGATCTTGGATTGGTTTATAGCTATCGCCTTAGACTTGGGGAGAAAGCTTTCCTGAATGCGGGTGCTCAGGCTAGTTTTATGGCTCGAGATGCGCTCTTTGGTGATGTAATCCTGGGAACACAATTAGATATTGATCGTGGGACTATTATCGGCGAACCCGGTGAAGAGTTTGAGGGTGAGGCAAGGCAATCAGCATTTGATCTTGGATCGGGCTTGCTGTTTTATAATGAGAAAGTCTGGCTTGGGCTTTCAGCTTTTCATTTATTGACACCACAGATCAGTTATCTTATAATAGATGGGAATCAGCTTCCCATCAAATACTCCGCTCATGGCGGGATCAGGTTTGATCTAGCTCCCGGGGAAATCAATGACTTTTTCAATAATACCGATCAAGAGCGATCAGTGGCTCTAGCTTTTAATTATAAATCTCAGGGTCAATTTTCTCAATTAGATTTCGGAGCAGAGCTTTTTTTCGAACCTTTAGTCCTTGGATTATGGCATAGAGGATTCCCTACCAAGTATTCCTTACCGAATAATGAGTCGATAATAGCACTGCTGGGAATTAGTTTAGAGTCTGGGTTAGAAATCGGTTACAGCTTTGATTTCATAATTTCCAAATTTGGTCAGCGAAGTACGGGTGGGGCCCATGAGATATCCCTTCGCTATATATTTTCATCAGCGGACCCTCGTAAAAAGTACTATAGCCCTCTTCCAAGCTTTAGATACTAAGGTAGTAAAAGCATAATCGGAATATTATTTTACCAACTACCTAATTCACGATTTAATTTATCATTTGCGGTCTAATCTCTCTGTAAAATTGATAGCTTATTTGGGTTAAATTTTTCTCCTTATTGATCAATGAGTTAAGGGTATTATACGAGAAAGATTTACCTACCCCTTGTTAGTGGGGATAAAAGGGAGATATTTGCATTCCCAAACGACACAGACGGTATCGGGGGAAGTAGCAGAGAGGTAGGATAATGATTTGGATTAGCAGTCACAAAAAGATATCA
>Ga0209390_10006198_pt1 | contig 16231 bp, 13 predicted proteins | sample BON01_FD_187212 | JGI IMG/M metagenome (GOLD analysis project Ga0209390, IMG submission 187212) | Freshwater microbial communities from Lake Bonney liftoff mats and glacier meltwater in Antarctica - BON-01 (SPAdes) (version 2) | ecosystem: Environmental > Aquatic > Freshwater > Ice > Glacier... | reverse complement strand
ATATATATATATATCTATATATATATATATATATATATATATATATATATATACATATATATATATATATATATATGTGTGTGTTCACCTTGTGCTCTACCCCCTCCAGGTATACGGCCGGCAACCTCCTCTCTATCGGCTCAAGTTCGTTTCTTGTCGGGCCGGCGAAGCAATGCCGGGATATGGCGGCGCCAGAACGAAGGAACGCCTCGATAATTTACGCCGTGACTTTAGTCGGTGAGTTATTTTAGTCGTTAAGTTGTCTATATATAAAGTTCGAAGTTCGATACATTTGCCGTGTGAATGTGAACGCAACGTCTCTGATTCCATATATGAGGTGTGGTGGCACCAGAGCGAAGGATCGCTTCGATAATTTACGCCGTGACTTTAGTCGGTGAGTTGTATATATGCATATCGAGTTCGATGTTCGCTGGATTCCCCCCATGTAAGAAGAGAAACAGGTGACACACAAATTCACAACAAGAACAACACGACACACGTCACGACAAGAACAACACCACAAATAACCACACGAAGAACCACACCCCCGCACTTAATAACGATCGAAGGTGGCACGGCGACAGCGATAGATTCCCGGTGTGAATGTGAACACAACGACCGTGATTTCCTCGAAGGGATATGGCGGCGCCAGAACGAAGGAACGCCTCGATAATTTACGCCGTGACTTTAGTCGGTGAGTTGTATGTATATATGAAGTTCGAAGTTCGGTAGATTTCCCGTGTTAAAAGAGAAACAGGTGACACACACAAGCACACAGCAAGAACAACACAGCACACGACACCTTGGATGTTCCATACCCCATACCCTCATACCCTCCCGGGCAGGGTATGGGGTATGCAAAAGGGTATGTACCCGGGTATGGTGTAAAGCATACCCTCCATTATAGTTTTGTTTTAGTGGTTTCTGAGTGTACATTTCACCATACCCTGGGCCCAGGGTATGGAGAGCATACCCTCTGGCGGAGGGTACATACCCTCACACCCGGGTACATACCCGGGTATGGAACATCCAAGCACGACACGACAAGAACAACACCACACACGACCACACGACGAACCACCCCCCCCCCCGGTACTTAACAACGATTGAAAGTGGCGCGGCGGCGGTGATAGATACCCCGTGTGAATGTGAACACAACGACCCTGATTCCATAAACGGGATATGGCGGCACCGGAACGAGGGAACGCCTTCATAATTTACGCCGTGACTTTAGTCGGTGAGTTGCATGTATTCGTCGAATCCAGAATAGGACCAAATCGAAGGGTCGGATTAACCCCGGGTGGACTCTTAAAGGTGCTCTGTGCGCCTAAGTAATTCTCAGGACGTTTCTCTTATTCAACGTGTACTAATGACTTTGGTGCTACGACTCTTAATGAACGGCGGTTTCAGTTTCGACTCGGCCAATCGCGTGTTCCGAGTTCTTCCGGGTTGCATGGGTAAATCGCTGGTGATCGCCGTTAGAAGTTCAACAGAACGTAACAACACAATTCGCTCAAGTACATGAGCAAAGCGAATTTACATATGGCGGTTACTTAGTAGCTGCAGAGCACCTTTAACCCTAAGTAAACCTAACTCTTACCCTAAATCGGAGAGTAGCCCAGACCAGAAAATTCCGGTTAACCACGAGGCGCCGGAACGACGGAATGCTTCGATCATTTACGCCGTGACTTTAGTCGGTGAGTTTCGTATATTTATGAAGCTCGAACTTTGATGGATTCCCCGTGTGAAAGATGGCGTGCTTCTGCACGCCTTTGACAACCGGAGCCGCGTATGCGGCTAGCGTTGCGTGGCGGACCTAAGGGCGCGCTTCGCACGCACTCTGCCTAGCAGGCCCTAATATCGGGTGGCCTAGTTACTTGTAGAGTATTGTTTGCGCGTGCGCCAGTGTTATGGCTGGGTTTCTTTGTTTCTGTGAATGTGGCGGCCCCTGCGGCACGCCGCAGGGGGCGGCGGGAAGTTTGGGAGAATACGAAGGCGGCCTGTTGTGAGCCAGCTGGGCGTCTTTCCACTAGGCCACCATCAGCGCTGATAGTTGCCTAGTGGGGAACCCGCCCTACTAGGTTTCGACGTACACCAGTTCGAATCCCATCGGGGACGTACGCTCGCGCGAGTCGTTCGCGGCGGGCAGTGTGGGTGGTCGACACCCCGTAGTCCCTCCGGATGAGGACCACTGTTTTGTTGTGAGCCAGGTGGGCGTCTTCCCACTAGGCCACCATCAGCGCTGATGGTGGCCTAGTGGGAAGACGCTCACCTGGCTCACAACATGGCCCTTCAGCCACTCACAATCGCAGCCATTCCGAGCATGGGCAGCAAGTACACGAAGAAAGGATGGGCCGAGAAGCGGTCATACGGTCGCGGCGTTAACTCCCTCCCGAAGCTCCTAGGTATATTCAAGGGAGCTCACCTCAGTCTCCCAAAGGGTTAACCCGGGGAAGGTATCGAACTTCGAAATTCATATATATACAACTTAACGACTAAAGATATATATATGCAACTTACCGACCAAAGTCATGGCGTAAATGATCGAAGCGTTCCTTCGTTCGGGCGCTGCCATATCCCGTACACACACACACACACACACACACACACATATATATATATATTATTACGTAAATAAATATATGTATGTAAGTGTATATATATCTATATCTATATCTATATCTATATCGGGTTAACCTTAGTCTCCCACAGCCACTCTCGGATCAGTTCCCTCAGCCACTCTCGGATGAGTTCCCTGGGCGTGTGTGCCCGTGTGTTCTTTGTATGTTAACCATCTATGAATGTGAACACAACAGCCTTGATTCGGGTTAGTCCGAGCAGTAGAAGTAGTGGTAGTAGTAGTAGTAATAGCAACAGTAGAAGTTGTAGTCGCAGTAGCAGTAGTAATAGTAGAAGTAGAAACAAAACAAAAACATGTAGTAGTCGTAATACTAATAGTAGGAGTAGTTGTAGTAGTAACACCCGCACCCTTTATCATCATCACGCATGTCCTTCTTCAATTGGCCTGTACAAGATGTTATTTGACTTCGAGGCTTTTGTGCACGAATCATTCATCCTGTCACTGCCCCCTCCCACTTGCATTGCCCGCACTATTGCAATGCTATTGCACGTCTATTGTGCAATGTACGACGCCCCCCCGACCCCCCTTTTGTATGCCATACACCATACAATATTGGTAATGGCAATATCGTGTCAAGGCCAATTCTTCAGGCACCCTCTGGTCCGTGTTTATTTGAACGTGCAGATTGTGTCCTTCTGCTTCACCCTATGCCCTTTGTTTTATTCTTAACAGACGATGTGAGTCATCCTCTTCTATATCAATAACCGCACCCCTTTTCTCTTTCAGGCACCCTCTCGTGTATCTCATATTTTATTACTAACCGCATCCCTTTCCTCTTTTAGGTACCCTCTGGACCGTTTTTTTTTTGAAAGTGCATATCGTCTCCTTTTGCTTCATCCTCTGCCAATTCTGTATTTGTATTCTTAATTGATGATATATATCATCCTTTCCTATTCTAGTCACCGCACGCCATTCCTCTTTTATGCAATTTCTGGTCTCTCTTATGTTTTATTACTAACTACACCCCTTTCCTCTCTTAGGTACCCTCTGGTCCGTTTTTTTTTTCAAGTTGCAGATTGTCTCCTTCTGATTTATCCTATCTCTTTTTGTATGGATGTTGAAAAATATATGGATACATGCATGCCCTAGCTGGATATGTTAATATACGTCCCATGACCTCCTGCATTGATTCGCTTGCTCTTTTTCAGGCACCCCTCTGGACCGCTTTTTATTTGAAAGTGCATATCGTCTCCTTTTGCTTCATCCTCTGCCAATTCTGTATTTGTATCCTTAATAGATGATATATATATCATCCTTTTCTATTGTAATAACCGCACGCCATTCCTCTTGTAGCTACTTTCTGGTCTTCTTCTGTTTTATTACTAACCACACCCCGTTGTTCTTTTAGGTACCCTCTGGTCCGTTTTCTATTTAAAAGTGCATATCGTCTCCTGTGGCTTCATCCCCTGCCAATTCTGTAGTTGTATTCTTAAAGGTGCTCTGCAGCTACTAATTAACCGCTATGGTTAAATTCGCTTTGCTCAGGTACCTGAGCGAGTTTCGACTAAGAGTTTCGTCGTTTTGATTATAGGAAACTCGAAGTCGTTTTACTTAGGCGCACAGAGCACCTTTAATAGATGATATATATCATCCTTTCCTATTCTAATAACCGCACGCCATTCCTCTTTTAGGTACTTTCTGGTCTCTCTTCTGTGTTATTACTAACCACACCCTTTTCCTCTTTTAGGTACCCTCTGGTCCGTTTTCTATTTGAAAGTGCATGTCGTCTCCTTCGGCTTCATCATCTGCCAATTCTAGACCATGTCCTCTGTCAGTAGTATTAGTCGTAGTATTCTAGTTGTACTAGTTCGTGTACTAGTACTAGTACTACTATTACGATTACTAGTAGTAGTAGTCGTAGTACTAGTACTAGTACTAGTGGTACTAGTGATCGCAATAGTAATAGTAGTAGCAGCAGTAGTAATCGTTGTCGTCGACGACGTAGTAGCAGCAGTAGTAGTAGTTGTAGTAGTAACCTCCGCACTCTTTATCAGCTCCACGCATGCTCTTCTCCAGGTACCCTCTGGTCCGTTTTCTATTTAAAGTTGCAGATCGTCTCCTTTTGCTTTATCCCATCTCTTTTTGTATGGATGTTGAAAAATATATAGATACATGCATGTCCTAGCTGAATATGTTAATATACGTCCCATGACCTCCTGCCTGGATTCGCTTGCTCTTTTTCAGGCACCCTCTGGTCCGTTTTTATTTGAAAGTGCATATCTTCTCCTTTTGCTTCATCCTATTCTCTCTCTTCTCAATTGAAGCTATAGTGTGTATAAATATGTATATCACTTATATATGGCGGATCTTTTTAAAAATATTATATAACCTCCTGATCGAACTCGCGTATTACTTTCCGTCACCGTCTGGTCTTTCTTGCATTTAAAGGTGCTGCTCGTCGCTTCTGCGTCACCCGCTTTCCCCCTTTGTGCATGGATGATGTAAATCATCCTCTTCTATATTAATAACCGCACCCCTTTCCGCCTTTCCTCTTTTAGGTACCCTCTGGTCCGTTTTCTATTTGAAAGTGCAGATTGTCTCCTTCGGCTTCCTAATCTGCCAATTCTGCGCCAGCGCCCCACACGCTCATCCTCTCCCAGTAGTATTAGTCTTAGCAATGTAGCTGTACTAGTACTAGTAACTACTATCCCTAGTAGTACAAGTAGTAGTAGTAATAGTAGTTGTCGTAGTCTTAGTCGTAGTGTTAGTAGTTGTTGTAGTAGTCACACCCCCTGACTGTTTGCCATTCCCACGCGTGTCCGTCTCCAGGTACCCTCTGGTCCGTTTTCTATTTGAAAGTGCAGATTGTCTCCGTCGGCTTCATCATCTGCCAGTTCTACGCCAGTGCCCCACACGCTTATCCTCTCCCAGTAGTATTAGTCTTAGCAATGTAGCTGTACTAGTACTAGTACTACTATCCCTAGTAGTACAAGTAGTAGTAGTAGTAGTAGTAGTAGTTGTTGTCGTAGTCTTAGTCGTAGTGTTAGTAGTTGTTGTAGTAGTCACACCCCTGACTGTTTATCATTCCCACGCGTGTCCGTCTGCAGGTACCCTCTGGTCCGTTTTCTATTTGAAAGTGCAGATTGTCTCCTTCGGCTTCATCATCTGCCAATTCTGCGCGCTCACGTGGTACATGCTCTCCTACGTGCCCTACGGCCAGGCCTGCGTCAAGAAGATGGCCAAGCGTGTCATGTAGTGACAGATGCACGTAGAGACAGCATTTATGTCGGTCCTCGGGTCGCCCTAAGTTGCACAGAACGTGCGTATGTTCGTATGTATGTAAAGATTCGGCGGCACCAGCACACGCGTGTACACGCGCACACAGGCCCGCGGCGCCACACCAGAGTTCCGGCGTGTCGGTGTCGGTCGCTCTAAGTAGCGTAGAACGTGCACAGGAGCCTCAAACACACGGCGAGTGTGTGATCGTGTCGCAATATTGTGGTACATGCTCTCGTATGTGCCCTACGACCAGGCCTGCGTCAAGAAGATGGCAAAACGAGTGATGTATTACCGTAAAGACAGCAAACCTGTCGGTCGCTCTAAGTAGCGTAGAACGTGCACAGGAAAGAGCCTCAACACACGGCGAATTTGTGGTTGTGTCGCAATAGTGTGGTCGTGCACGTGCTCTCGGGGGGTTAGGGTCAACGTCAACCCTAACCCATACTTATCTGTCGCCCTACTACTTAGCCTAAGTAGCGTAGCACGTGCACAGGAGCCTTAAACACACGGCGAGTGTGTGACCGTGTCGCAATATTGTGGTACATGCTCTCGTACGTGCCCTACGGCCAGGCCTGCGTCAAGAAGATGGCCAAACGTGTCATGTAGAGCTCTAGTGAACTGGCGGAATGCACGCGTCGTAGAGACAGCATACCTGTCTACATGTATGTATGTATGTAAAGATTCGGCGGCACCAGCACACGCGCGTACACGCGCACACAGGCCCGCGGCGCCACGCCAGAGTTCCGGCGTGTCGGTGTCGGTCGCTCTAAGTAGCGTAGAACGTGCACAGGAGCCTTAAACACACGGCGAGTGTGTGATCGTGTCGCAATATTGTGGTACATGCTCTCCTACGTGCCCTACGACCAGGCCTGCGTCAAGAAGATGGCCAAACGAGTGATGTAGTACCTTAAAGACAGCAAACCTGTCGGTCGCTCTAAGTAGCGTAGAATGTGCACAGGAGCCTTAAACACACGGCGAGTGTGTGATCGTGTCGCAATATTGTGGTACATGCTCTCGTACGTGCCCTACGGCCAGGCCTGTGTCGAGAAGATGGCCAAACGTGAAATGTAGTGCTGAGGGAGTGGCTGCAAGTGGACAACTAGATCCTCGTATAAAAGGCCGTACACGGCGAGTTTTTCATTGTCACCGTGCGTAGTTGTGTTTGTCGCACGTGCTCTCCTTATGTGGAGATGGCCAAGCGCCAAGCGTGTCATGTAGTGCATAGAGCAGTGGCGGAATGCACGTGGAAACACCACACGTGTATGCCGCCTATAAGTAGCGTAGTAAAACGTGTGCAGAAGCCTGAACAAACTAACGGCGGGTGTGAGATCATGTCGCAATAGTGTAGTGCACGTGTTCTCGTGGGCTTAGGGTTTACCCTAACCCACACCTGTCTGTCGCCCTACTACTTAGCCTAAGTAGCATAGAACGTAGAACGTGCGCAAGAGCCTAAACTAACGGCGAGTTGTGATCGCGTCGCAACATATTGTGTTGCACGTGCTTTCCTACGTGCCCTGTCATGTATCGCTATTGAAGTGGCTACAAATACAAATAGCGAAATAATAGGCCTCAACGGCTACTCGACGACGAGCTGTGTATCGGTTGTAGTTGTGTTTTTCGCATGCGCTCTCCTGCGTGCCGATATGTGGCCAAGCCTGCGTCAAGAGTACGGCCATTGAATGAACGTGGAGATAGAGACAGCGTACCGGGCTCTCGCCATAAGTAGCGTAGAACGTGCACAGGAGCCTAAACTATAAACTAACGGCGAGTTGTGCGTGATGTGCGTGCGCCCGTGTTAGGGCTTTGTTTCTTTGTTTCTGTGCTGTGTGATCATGTCGCAATATTGTGGTACATCTCTTACTCCTACGTACGTGCCCCTATTACGGCTAGGCCTGCGCCAAGAAAATGGCTAAGCGTGTCATGTGTAGATTAATTTACCCCCGAGAGACACCTCCCCACACCAGGACAGCACGGGCATAGGCATAGGCCCCAGCGGCACACCGCCGGCGGCCCAGCCGCCCATACCACCGCGCAGGCATGGGGAACACCGTGCAGTGCTCCAGTACAGTGCCAGTGGCTGCAAGTGGCCGACTAGATCTTCTCGTATTAAAGGGCCGTACACGGCGAGTTGTTTATCCGTGTGTCGTTGCGTTTTCGCACGTAGTGCACGTGCTCTCGTACGCGCCCTACGCCTACGGTCGGGCCTGCGTCAAGAAGATGGCCAAGCGTGTCGTGTAGAGCAGTGGATGAAGTGCCTTTGGGAAACTTTGGGGGCTGTGCGCTTGCGGTCCTGGGGTCCTGTGGTGTGGGGAGGGGGAGGTGTCTCTCGAAGGTAAACAATTATCGTCCTGAATGCAGATGGGGGGGCGGAATAGCACAGCAAACATACCTGTTACCTGTATTACACAGCCTGTATCTGTATCATACTACAGATATATCTGTGTGTCGCCCTAATAAAGCTAAAGTTTGCTAAAGCGTAGACCGTTCGCAAGAGTCTAAAGACTTACTAAAGACGCGGCGAGTTATTCGCGTGCTCGTGTCAATATTATGCTGCGCGTGCTCTCTTACGTGCCCTGCTACGGACAGGCCTGTGTCAAGAACATGAAGATGGCCACGCGTGTCTTCGTACTGCAGAGTGTTAGGAGCTGCTTCGTATAGCCGACGAGATATTGTCGAAAAATGGTAAAAAAAAGCACTGTTGTACACGGCGAGTTTGGGTATCGTTAGTTTGTAGTTGTGTTTTTGTACGTGCTCCTGTGCTCCTTTCCCACGTGCCCTACAGCTAGGCCTGCTTCAAGAAACAGATATAGCCAAGGGTGTGTGACGTAGTGCGTAGCAGTGCTCGCTTCGTGGGGGAAATTTGCGGCAAGCAGTAGAGACGACTAGATCTCGTGTAAAAAAAACGAAGACCTATACATATACGACCTATACACAGCGAGTTGTGTATCGGTTACAGCAGTTGAGAGCTGGGTTGCCGGGTATGTTGTCAATCAAAACAAATCCTTATACGACAAAGCCGCACATGGAAAAGGAGAAACCCATGCCCATACCAGCGCCAACTCAAGGAGATAGCCAACCCTATATACGACGCGGTCGCGAAGCGACGACACAGGCTAGGGAGGCTGTACGAGCCACGACAGCGACAATAATCCTGGGGGCGCAGCGACTTGACGGCGTTTTTAACTGTTATTCAGTGTTCAGTGTTTAGTGGTGGTTGCGCAGTTGTTTGTTGTTTGTCTGTTCCTGTTCTGAGTTTGCGTGTGTGTGTGTTCGTCGTCCTTGTCTGTGTCTGTGTATGACGACGTTAGGTTTTTGTCGCGTGTGCGTGTGCACGATGTGTGTGTGCGTGAGAGACCTGGTTTCTCTTTGAGCACACACGCACACGTGTCTTCCCGCGAGATATGTGCAAGACGCCGTGACAAAGCCCCATAGCCCACAGCCGTCCACACCGCCTTATTCTCCTTCTACATCCACTAACAACCGGGGCCTGTTCCTGTTCCTCCGCGCTCACGCAAATGCGTCTTCTTAAGACGTATATATATATATGTGGAACACGACGCGGGAGCCGGCGGGAGCGCGCAACGCAACGCGCAACGCCCCCCCGTAGACGTCTATCATAGACATCCATGCCGTCAGAAACAGAACCCGTCTCATCCGCCCACGCAAACGCGTCTTGCTGGGTGCAGTAGAGCACCTCGTGCTGGCGCCCCACATATCCATTGGGTATGGGGTATGGCTTCTCACGCTGCCTCAGACCTCAGACAGAACACCGGCCTCCTTCAATTATTAATCAATCAAAATCAAAATCCTCAAATAAGAGGGTCACAGGGTTAACTACCCGCTCGCACAACACACGCGTCTCGAAAAGATACATGGCACGCACGTCTCGACAGCTCTCCCCCCCCCATTATAGACCACATAAACCTCCATACCGTCAGAACCTGCATTTTCGCTCCAACCACCACACACAAACGTGTCTTTGCTGGGCTCCAGCAGAGCACATCGTGCGTCGTGCTAGCGCCCAAGAGGCGGGGCGCAGCCCCAAAACGCCCCCCCTCCTCGAGCAACGGCTCGAGTTCGGTACCGTACCGGTGGGGGGGGGGGAGTCAGCGCGCGCGCGAAACGTATGCGCGCGCGGCCCTTCTCGTTGGATGACGACGTAGTCAGCGGCCAACAAAAACAAAGCCCTGAGGAAGGAATACCGGAAGGAGGACCAATACCTCTGCATCGAGATACAACCATATCCATAGCCATAGCCTATGGCCATAGCTGCCCATGCAGCCTTCAGAACCACACTGCCAGACTACTAGCCTAGTTGCTAGCTAGTTACTAGGCAACACCCTAGTCATGCATTTCTAGGCTAGTTATGCATTACTAAGCTAATAACGAGCTAATAACATGCTAGTAATGCAAATAACTAGCTCATAACTAGCTTATTACTAGCCTAGTAATCCATTACTAGCCTACTTATGAAATAACTAGGGTTTTGCCGAGTAACTAGCTAGTAACTAGGCTAGTAGTCTGGCAGTGCAGGCTTCTCCGCTCACACAACCGTGCGTGTCTGGCTGGGCTCAATAGAGCACATTGACACCCTACTCCCTCCTATAATATATATATATATATATATACTCTCTCTCTCTCTCTCTCTCTCTCTCTCTCTCTCTCTCTCTCTCTCTATATATATATATATATATATATATATATATATATATATATTATATTCCTATCCTACCGACCCGGGTACATAGGGCGAGGCCATTGACCTCTACATAATATTCGATACATTGCAACTGCCAATATGGTACGGTGTATGGCATACACATAATACACACGGGGGGTCGGGTGGGGGGTCGTATATTGCGCAAGAGTCGTGCGACAGATATAGATATTGCAAACGTGTGAGCAATGCAGCATGGAGGGTGCAATCCCAACGCATATCTTGTGAAAGCCAAAGACATAGAGCACATCGTACATCGTATTAGCGCCCTATAGCCATAGCCGCCCATGCCGCCATGCGAACCTGCCTTCTCCGATGTTCCACAGCCGTGTGCGAGCGTGTGCGTGCGCATGCGTGCGTGTGTGGGTGTCGTCCATGTGTGTGTCGGTTTGGTGTGCACTGGTCTCCGATCTTATTCACACGCAGTTTATTCACACGCAGTTTCTCCACGAGGTCAGTAGAACATGCCGCGTCCGCGGCCAAACCCGCCGTAACCGCAGTAGCCTCCCATACCTTCCATACCACACACACACACACACACACATATATATATATGTATGTATGTATGTATATATATATATATATATATATATATATATATATATATATATATATATATATATATATATATATATATATATACATGTACATAAATATATATATATATTCACATCGGGCGAAGGATCTGGGTTCACGCGGGGAAGATTTTTTTCAATAAGTAGTAGTAGTAGTAGTAGTAGTAGTAGTAGTAGTAAAAGTAGTTGTAGTAGTAGTTTTTAGTGAAGTAGTAATAGAAGTATAAGGAGCAGTAGTAGTAGGTGTGTAGTGTATTGTTTGCGCGTGTGCCAGTGTTAGCGCTTGGTTTCTTTGTTTCTGTGAAAGAAGAAGAAGTAGTAGAAGTCGTAGTGATTGTATTTGTAGTATAAACAGTTGTGGTCGAGGTAGTGGTAGTCGCCGTATATGTAGTAGAGGTAGTAACAGTAACTGTAGCAGTAGTCGTTTTGTATTTATTATAGTGGTAGACGTAGTAGTAGTTATAGTAGTACTATCAGTACTAGTAGTAGTGCCAGTAGTAGTAATAATTATATGACTGATACTTGTACTAGTAAACACACTACTGCTTATTCTTCTACGACTTCAACTACCATCACTAATGTCACAACGTGTACGACTTCTTCTACTACTACGTCTACTGCGACAACTGCTACTACTACTACTACTACTACTACTACTATTACTACTACTACTACTGGTACAAAACATAGAAGTACCGGCAGTAGTAGTAGTAGCAGTAGTCATCGTAGTAGTAGTAGAAGCAGCAGCAGCAGCAGCAGTAGCAGCAGCAGTAGTAGTAGTAGTAGCAGTAGTAGTAGTAGTAGTAGTAGCAGTGGTAGTAGTGGTAGTAGTAGTAGTAGTAGTAGTAGCAGTAGTAGTAGTAATAGTGGTGGTAGAAGTAGTATGTGAAGTAGTAGCAGGAAAAGTAGCAATAGCAGAAGCAGTAGCAGCAGCAGAACAAGACGTTGTAGTAGCAGCAGCAGTAAAATCTTCCACAGACCGTTTTTATACATAGGGGGCTCGCGCGCACACGCTCAAGGAACTGATCTGCGAGTGGCTTTGGGAGCCTAAGGCGAGCTCCCTTGGATATATAAACGGGGTCAACCCTAACTACGAACAGAATACCGTATTTTGTTATACTCGCTCCGCGTATTCAACATGTAGGGCTACCGTCATCTCTTTCGAGTTCACACTCTGTTTTCACAACAGGTGGCTGCAGTGCGAGGGGCCGACACATTCCCTTGGGAAAAGCGTGGAGGGCGGAAACTGCAGATCTCCGTCTGACGGTCCGGCGCCTACAAATTGGGTTCGGGGTTAAAGGTGCCCTGTGCGCCTAAGTACTTCTCAAGCAGTTTCTCGTATTCAACGTGTACTAATGACTTCGGGTTAACCCCCTGCACAGGGCGTTAGAGAGAGGAACAGAGGTGAGAGAGCGGAGGAGAGCGTACCATCGACATCCTTGGATGTTTCTTTAGCTTATAGCATCTATAGCATCGGGGGATGCTATACTATACTGTACATGCTATATAGTATACTACACTATAGTACTACACTCTGTCCTAGATGCAAATTTTGGTATTTGAACACATAGTTTTTGGCATTTTGGCCCGGCCGGGGCGTGGGCTAGCAGCCAGCAGCAGCACGCAGCACCAGGCACCAGTAATCGGGTCGACTATAAATTGTTCAAATGTCCAAAAACAGTAGAACTATGCTATATAGTACTGTAGCATCTGACGGAGGCTATATAACATTGTAGCATGCTATATAGTATGCTACAGAACAACCAAGTCGACATCCCCGGGGGTGAGCTGAGAGGCAGACGTGGGAGAGAACATTTTGTGCAGTTGTCTGTGGGTCGCGGAGCGCGCGTGTTAGTCGCGACGGAGCTCCTGCGACTGTGTGTGTGCGTGCATGGCCGCGAGTGCGTTTTAAAGGTGCTCTGCAGCTACAATTAACCGCTATGGTTAAAGTCGCTTTGCTCAGGTACCTGAGCGAGTTTCGACTAAGAGTTTCGTCGTTTTGATTATAGGAAACTCGAAGTCGTTTTACTTAGGCGCACAGAGCACCTTTAAGCTAGAGAAGAGAGGGGGGCGAGCTGGAATCTCTACACTACATTTTGGCCGAATTAATGATAGTATAAAAAATAAAAAATAAAACGAATTAGATTTGCTCATTCGCGCGCAAAATTTCTGCATTTGCTCGGATTTCTTTGGCGATGGCTGCGCTGGATAGAGCTCGCCGCCGCAGATTGTTTTGCACCCGGGATCAGCTCCTGATTCCCAGCAGGTGAGTGAGCCTCGGCAGCCCGCCAAAATCGGCTCCAATTTATACTATCGCGCCGGCGATAGTATGAAAATCATGGGGAACCATTACCATTGCTGAAGGGCGGTGCAGCCGCTCCCATGGAGAAAAGCGGCGGCGTAGCCCCGGCCCATGACCGTAGGCAGGTGCCGCCAGCCTGTCACCTACCCAGTGCGGCGCGCTGCACCTTATTCCAGACCGGTGCCATCAACCTACACTAACGCCGAAGCGATAGTATACCTTTTCGGCCGATTCCGAACTGGAGGCCACCTGAAGCCTGAAGCGGATCCCCGGCCACAAGATCCAATCGCACCCCTAATGAGGTGCCACGCTCTCGTGCCGCTCCGCGCGTGTCCAGCCCGCGATCTTCGCGTTTGCGCGGCGCTCTTGGGCGGCGAGTGGACGCGGTGGCGCACAGACCACACCTGATGTTAAAAGCTTGGTTCTTCTTAGTGTGTTTGTTTGGCGCCTCTTCCTAGTGTGTTTGTTTGTGTTCTGAGAACGACAGTGTTTATTGTAATAAAAAAAAGCTTGGTTGTTCCGTAGCATACTATATAGCATGCTACAATGCTATATATAGCCTCCATCAGATGCTACAGTACTATATAGCATAGCTCTACCTTTTCCTGACATTTGAACCATTTCGAGTTGACCCGATTACTGGTGCCGCTGCTGGCTGCTAGCCCACGCCCCGGCCGGGCCAAAATGCTAAAAAAAAATGTGTTCAAATATCAAAATTTGCATCTAGGACAGAATGTAGTACTATAGTGTAGTATACTATATAGCATGTATAGCATCCCTCGATGCTATATGCTATAGATGCTATATGCTACAGAACATCCAGGGTTAAACGGCCGTAGCGGACGAATTTGAGCCGCCTGGCTGACCTAACATATCTATATATACAGTTACAGTTATAACTGATATATATATAAAAACTGAAACTTCCCTTAGCGTGCATTCATCACGTCCACGACGTCATTCATGACACATCATCTACGCACTTTGTGTCATCATCAGTCAATAGTCAATCAAAAAAAAAATTAAACTGCTTCACAGACGGTTTACAATACAACGGGGACACGAGCACACGCACGCACAGAGAACTGATCCGAACGTGGCCTTGGGAGCCTAAGGGGAGCTCCCTGGAATATATCTAGATGCTTGGGGGCGGAATCGACGCCGCGACCCTAGTGCTTCACAAAAAGCGCCACGCACGAACACGATATACAAGAGAAGCCACATCCCAGCATCCCAGCACTGCCACGACAGGGGCAGAAAACAGCAAACCCTGCCTGCGTCGCGAGGCGACGCAGGGCTCGGGCGGGCGGTGGGGGCTAAAAGTACTAAGAGCGGATTGCGCAAGCGGAAGCTTGAAGCTGGTCCGCGGCGACTTGCGACTCGCTCAATATGTGTACGCTTTTGCTCAATGCTAATTCTAATAATGCAATATAATACTGCTGTGTAGCAGAAAAAGGTACGCGGAAATGTGTGTGTGACACGCCGGAGCTCTGGCATGGCGCCGCGGGGGCCTGTGCGCGCGTGTGTACGCGCGTGTGCTGCTGGTGCCGCCGAATCTTTACATACATACGGCGGCGTATAGGCCATAGCCTCCCCCCCCCCCCTCTAAAGAATCGCGGTATGTTTTTGATATATATATATGTAGAGAGAGAGAGATATCAGAAAAAATCTCCGCACAATAAACAATAAAGCCACACACGGGCAAGGTACAGGTACACAATAACAATATGCATAGCCCCCCACACAGAAAACACCTGCTCGATCCAAACACCTCAAAAAAACACCTCAAACTCAAAACTGAAAACTGGCGGGGGGGTGCAATAACTGGTAATATCGCACAATATATTGCACACACAATATAGGGGGTGGTTTTGCAAAGAATATATCATTTATATCGTGCAATAAAAAGCCTCGAAGTAAAACAATATCTTGTAAAGGCCAAGTCGCGAATCGCGTAGGCTTACGCTTATTGCGCGATTTACTCTTATTAGCCCCCCAAGCCTGCGCCGCTTCGCGACGCAGTGTGGTTGCTGCCCGTCTGGTGCGGTGGTCCTGGGATATGTGGCTTCTCTCGTGCTCGCATGTGGCGTGTGGCTCTATTATCTCTTATCATGAATTTGATTGATTGATGAGCATCGTGCATCGTGTGCTGCGCGTGCTGCTGTGCTGTTGTTTGTTGTCTGTTGTTTTTGTGGGGCTTGTGCGCGTCTGAGCGGGTAAACCCGCGTCCTCGTCGTCAGAAGCCTGGACGAGCGGGATGTCGGCCGAGGAGGAGGCCGCGCCGGCGCGGGCCTGCTTGTCGCGCGCCTGCCACAGCAGCGGCTCGCTCGGCCGTGCTCGCTTCAGCAGCGTCGGGTTAACCACGAGGACGCACCACCCGCGGCCGACACTGGACGTGCGTATCAACCACTCCGACGGGCAGCCTCTCTCACTCTCCCTCCCTCCCTCTTCCCTGCCCCCATCCCGCACACACCCTCATCCCCTCTCAGTCTCTTATTCTCACAAGTCTACTCTTCCATCTCTTTTTTTAGGCGACTACAACAAGGGGACGCCGCCCGCCCAAGCGGTGGGCTTGCCAAACGGCGACACGGCAACGCCGCCGGGCGGCTTCCCGAAGTTCATGATCAAAGTGCTCTTCAGGCACCACTATGCCCCGCCAACTCTGTGTGCATACTCCTGTGAGTGCTTCACCCCTGCAGCACCCTCTCCCTAGCCACCGTTATGCATCCCATGCGCTCACGTGCGCCACGCCCTTCCCGCCCCCTTTGCATGCCCCC